>TARA_B110000093_G_scaffold116859_1_pt1 | contig 15092 bp, 15 predicted proteins | sample TARA_B110000093 | Tara Oceans TARA_B110000093 (sample SAMEA4397390) | marine metagenome | biome: Polar Biome; feature: [MIX] marine epipelagic wind mixed layer (ENVO:01000061); material: water (ENVO:00002006), including particulate matter (ENVO:01000060) such as... | depth 10-100 m | reverse complement strand
GACTCAGTTCGGTTTGTGGTGACGTTAAATTTTTCATAGGTTACAAGTGGCCAAGGCGCGAAGTTCAAGCCGTTGGTACCAATCTGGTTGAATTCACCCAGAAATAGTTCAACCGACTGTTCCTCAGGCTTTACTGTATAAAAGGATGCAAAAAGCCACAAAGCCACAACAGCCAACCCTGCAAACATAAATGTTCCACGCGGCAGACCTGCTCCACCGTCACCGGAAGCCCCACCGCCCCCTTTACCTTTGCCGCCCATCAATAAACGCAATTGCTCTTGGCCTTTGCGCATCAGTTCGTCAATTTCTGGGATTTGTGGAGCATCTGGCTTACGCCCATTACCACCACTATTTTTATTGCCCTTGTCACCACCGCTTCCGCCGCCGCCCCAAGGACCACCATTATTGTCTGCCATTCAGCAAATTCCCTTTACAATCTATAAGCATGTTTATCATACCTGTGGTTCACTTCAAAGTTTTCAAGCCTTACGCACCGGAGATTTCATTGTTACTAACTCTTCTGACATTGTTGGGTGGACAGCGCAAACCCTATCGAAGTCTTCTTTTGTTGCACCCATCTTTACAGCGATGCCAGCCATTTGGATCATTTCACCCGCTCCGTCGGCAATAATATGACAACCTAGTACTCTGCGGGTTGCCTGGCTTACAAGAAGTTTCATCAATACAATTTGTGGGTCTCCAATAAATGAAGTATTCATTGGCCTAAAGGTCGTGGCGTAAACTTCAATTGGTTCTTGGTCACGGGCATCCTCTTCGCTTAAGCCAATTGTGCCATATTCCGGTTGAGTGAAAACTGCTGACGGGATCAAGCTATGATCTACTGGAGTGGGATTACCCTTAAAGACAGTCTCAACAAAAGCCATACCCTCACGAATAGCAACTGGCGTAAGGTTCACCCGGTTCGTCACGTCACCAATTGCGTAAATTGAGGGCAAGGCAGTCTGGGAATAATCATCAACTTCAACAGCTCCTAGGCGATCAATATTAATACCCAAATCCTCCAGGCCAAGGCCCCCACTATTTGGCGTGCGCCCAGTGGCGCACATCACTAAGTCAAAGCTCTCCTGCCTCCCTTGCGTATCAGTAACCTGAAACCCATCAGAAATTTTTTCAATCCGCTCAAGATTTATTTCAGTAAGAATTTTAACCCCACGTTCTTGCATGCCTTGGGCGACTACATCACAGGCCTCCGCGTCAAAGCCACGCAGAACCTGCTTGCCCCTATACCAAAGGTGAGCATCAACCCCAAGACCATTTAGAATTCCAGCAAACTCACAGGCAATATACCCACCACCAACAATTAAGATCCGCTCAGGCAGGGCATCAAGATGAAAGATCTCGTTAGAGGTAATTGCATACTCAGCACCTGGGATATTTGGCACGGACGGCCAACCACCAGTAGCCAGTAGAATTGTTTTAGCGGTGAATTCACGGCCATCTGCCAATCGAACCGTATTTGGTCCGGACACAGTAGCGCGAAAGTCAAAGGTTTTGACACCAGACTTTTTAAGTAAGTTGCGATAAACTCCCTCCAAACGATCCAGTTCTTTTTCTAATTTACTGCGGAAAGCCAACCAGTCGAACTCACCAGCTTTAATATCCCATCCATAAGCCATCGCTTGGTCCATCGCGGGAGAATAAGTGGAGGCAAAAACCATCAACTTCTTTGGCACACAGCCACGGATCACACACGTACCACCATAGCGGCTTTCCTCGGCCAACCCTACTTTTGTCCCATCATCCATTGCCGCCACACGCGCCGCGCGGACCCCACCAGAGCCACCGCCGATTACAAAAAGATCAAAATCAAAAGACATTAGTAATACCCAATCTCAGTAAGGAATAGTACCATGCCTGATAATCTATCCCTATAGTTTTCTGTTTGATGCTGTAGTTTTTTCCTTTACTGTACCGTCCGCCAAGCCCACAATCACCACATCACAAAGTTTAACAAACAGCCCATTCTCAACCACGCCAGGCACCTGATTTAGGGCCAGGCTCAACGCGGTTGCATCACCAATTCTGCCCAAATAAAGATCAAGAATGTGGTTACCCTCATCCGTCACAAAAGGTAGGTCACCCACCATTCGAGTTTTAATGATACTGCTATCCACATCCTGAAATTCTAACAAGGCTTGGATCAAAAGCTGCGAGGATTTAAACCCAAAGTTAAGTACCTCGACCGGCAGCGGAAACCTCCCGAGCCGCTCAACGCCTTTAGCATCATCCGCTATCACAATCATTTTATCACTTGCAGATGCCACTATTTTCTCTCTTAGCAGCGCTCCTCCAGCACCTTTAATTAAATTAAGATTACCGTCAAATTCATCAGTCCCATCAATTGTTAAATCCAACCGACCCGCGGAGTCTAAAGTTATAACTTCGATGCCAAGCTTTTTTGCCAAATCAGCCGTTTGGATGGATGTTGGCACCCCTTTTACTTTCAGGCCCTCTTTATTAACTCGCTCAGCAAGGCACCGCACCATCCAAGCCGCGGTGGAGCCAGTACCCAGGCCTAATTTCATTCCATTGTGTACAAATTCGCAAGCTCTCTTAGCCGCCACAAATTTTGCTTGGTCACTCGAAGAAAAATTAGAAGGCATTAAATACGAATCCTTGGGTTTTTTTTCTTATACACAGAACGACATACAGCACGCGAGTTACGATTTAAAAGCTTTCGTCACTATGGGCGTGTAATTCACTAAATAGGTCGCATTCTCACTGACGTAATTAAGCCAAGTGTGATCAACGCGGCAAGTACAGTGTTTGGGGTGCTTAATGTTTCTATCTGTGTTTGATATGTTCAAGGTTGGGATAGGGCCCAGTTCTTCACATACTATGGGACCAATGGTTGCCGCGGGTATGTTTCTTGATCTTCTGCGCGCAAGCCCGTTTGAACCAGCGGGCCTAAACGCCCAGCTCTACGGATCATTGGCATTTACCGGTATTGGACACGCAACAGACCGAGCAATTTTATTAGGTTTAGCCGGGTTTCAGCCTGCAACCTTTGATGCTGCTGAGGGCGAAAAAGCGCTCAGTCATATAAAACAAAATAAGGTCGTAAAGCCCAATGGCTTGCCGCAAATGATACTTGACCCAGCGACCGATATTCACTTCGATTATGGCCCAGCTCTTCCAGGTCACTCAAATGGATTAACTTTGATTGCAACGGATCCGCAAGGCGACGTTTTGATACAGCAAACCTATTATTCAGTAGGTGGTGGTTTTGTTGTCACAGCAGAGGAGATGGCGGGCGGACAGGCCATTGGTGATTTAGCTCACTATCCTAATAAATTTGAAACTGCTGCTGAATTATTGGCAATATGTGCCAAAACAAAAAAATCAATAGCAGAAATAAAGCGAGAAAACGAACTGAGCCGACGAAGTGCCTCAGAACTGGACAGAGGCCTGGCTGAAATATGGGATGTTATGACTTCATGCATTGATCGTGGGTTACGCAAAGATGGTATATTGCCAGGAGGTTTAAATGTGAAGCGCCGCGCTAAAGGTATTCATGACTCACTGGTCGCCGAACGCGGTGTAAACCTTTCAGCACCACATACCATCAACGATTGGATGAGTGTCTACGCGATGGCCGTGAATGAGGAAAATGCGGCTGGGGGTCAAGTAGTTACAGCACCCACCAATGGAGCGGCCGGTGTAATTCCAGCTACAATTCGCTATTGGTTAGATCATGTCCCCGGTGCCAGTAACCAAAACATTTCTGACTTTCTGCTAACAGCCGCTGCAATTGGTGGCTTAATAAAGTTCAATGCAAGTATTTCAGGTGCGGAATGTGGCTGCCAGGCTGAAGTGGGCAGCGCCGCCGCAATGGCAGCTGCAGGTCTATGTGCAGTTTTGGGCGGCTCACCTGCGCAGGTTGAAAATGCCGCAGAGATTGCCCTAGAGCATCATCTTGGTATGACTTGTGACCCCATAAAAGGTTTAGTTCAGGTGCCATGTATTGAGCGTAATGGCCTTGGTTGTATTAAAGCAGTCTCCGCTGCAAGCCTCGCTATGCGTGGAGATGGCACGCACCTAGTCCCTCTAGACGCGTGTATTGAAACAATGCGGCAAACTGGCAAAGACATGCATGAGAAATATAAAGAGACATCACAGGGTGGCCTCGCAGTTAACCTACCTAACTGTTGAGATAATACTGTTAAAATGAAACGTGATACGCATCATAGTAATGCCCATTGGGGCGTATTTATGATGACTTGGTCGTTGGAATTTGCAACCGCTCCATCCGTCTCACCTGTTTAATATCTCGAAATTCCTTTTACCGCACTTTGTGGGTGGCTTATTTTTCAAGATTTACCGAATGGTATTGCCAGCATTGGGATATTGGTAACTATCGCGGCAGGCCTGTTGGTCGCCCTACTTGGTAAAACTTCCAATTCGTAATTCTTTTATTACAGTCGCAAGGTACTGAACTGGCAAAATTGCAAGTAGACCATGCCGATCGACTTTCAATTTGATAAAGGAACCATCGACCTTGTTTGATGTAGATATCAATTCATCTGGTGCCATCTCAGTATCATAAAGTGGCCACTGCAACCCTGCGGCATCAGCACGCACTCCAACCAACGGGTAAAACGCAACATCAGTTCCATGCTCTAATTTTAACTGAAACTCAGGTGGAACAATAAACACTAGCTGGTGATCATCAATCAAAATTACGACCCTTTTATCTTTCAAAAGTGCCGAAAATGCAGCCATTTGATGATCAAGCCTGCCACCCAAAAAACCAACACCTAAAAATACTTCTGCGTCACAGACCTGCAAGCATTTCTCAAAATCAGTTGTATCTTGTGCTGTCATTTTTAGAACGCTCTGCGACCCAAGTGGCTCAGACTGAGAATCCATGTCACCAATAACAAGAGCAATATCTAGTCCAGCGTCGGTGGCGGCTTTAAAACCACCATCCGCAGCAATAAGGGAAGAAGCGTGAGCCGCTGCGGAAAGTATCATATTTGTATTAGTAGGCCCAGCACCAACCAATAAAATTATTGCAGATTTATGGGCAATAGCGTGGCTCATTGCTTTTTCACCTCTGTTGATTTTATGGTGGATTAGATGTTCAATAAAGTTCTTTTGTTTAAAAAAATAAAAAAATATTAACTCAAAGTCACCAAAAATTACTATCTAAGAATTCTATAGCTAATGTTCATCTTGGTCATCATCAGGGTTGGACTGCCCAATTCCCTGAAAGACAAATTTTAGTGGGAACACCCAGGCAATTCCAAGGATTACATACATGAAAAACTCTAAAACCTTAGGCAAAATTGGCAAAAGAGCCACTATATTTACTGCTAGGACAGCATATAAAGGCAATCCAACAACCAATATAACAAGTGACCATCGACGGCGGGATTTATAACTAAGGGCCATTAATCAGAAAACGGATCGGTTACGAGAATAGTATCTTCTCTTTCAGGTGAGGTAGAGACAAGCGCCACAGGACATTCAATTAGTTCCTCTATTCGGCGTATGTATTTTATTGCTTGTGCCGGTAACTCCGCCCAAGAACGTGCGCCAGAAGTACTGTCCGACCATCCTTCTATAGCCTCAAAGATTGGCTTCACGCGGGCCTGTTTGTCAGCAGCGGTTGGTAGGTAGTCTAATTTATTACCATCTAGTTCATATCCCACGCAAATCTTTAACTCGTCAAACCCATCCAGAACATCGAGCTTAGTGAGAGAAATCCCATTAACACCAGAAGTGACACACGTTTGACGGACGAGACAGGCATCAAACCAGCCACAGCGGCGTTTACGGCCAGTAGTTGTGCCAAATTCATGGCCCTGCTCACCCAGACGTTGTCCATCAGCATCGGTTAGTTCTGTTGGGAAAGGTCCCTCGCCGACGCGGGTGGTATATGCTTTAGTTATGCCAAGGACATAGTCAATCGCTCCAGGACCAACCCCTGTCCCGGTAGAGGCTTGACCCGCTATCACATTGGATGAGGTTACAAAGGGGTAAGTGCCAAAATCAATATCCAACAAAGCTCCCTGCGCTCCTTCAAATAAGATACGTTTGCCAGCTCGGCGCTTTTCATTAAGTACTTTCCAAACTGGCCCGGCGTAGGGCAAAATTTTAGCAGAAACCTCACGTAAATTATTTAGTAATGCATTGCGATCTACTGGCTCAAGTCCAAGACCTTTTCGCAGTGCATCATGATGCAATAAAGCGCGATCCACACGTAATTCTAGTGTAGCTTTATCATCTAGATCAGACACACGCAGAACACGGCGTCCAACTTTATCTTCATAACATGGGCCAATTCCGCGTCCAGTAGTGCCTATCTTAGCGACAGACACCTGATCCTCACGTGCCCGATCCAATTCACCATGATACGGCATAATCAAGGGAGTATTTTCAGCAATCATTAAGTTATCAGGCGTAATTTCCACCCCTTGTGAACGTATACCATCAATTTCTTTGATTAGGTGCCAGGGATCCAGGACTACGCCATTTCCGATGATCGAAAGCTTGCCCCCACGCACCACTCCTGATGGCAGCGCATGAAGCTTGAACACCTCGTCATCGATTACAAGTGTGTGGCCCGCGTTATGGCCACCTTGGAAACGAGCTACAACATCAGCGCGCTCCGAAAGCCAATCAACAATTTTGCCTTTGCCCTCGTCACCCCACTGCGTGCCAACCACAACAACATTTGCCATAAACATACTCTTTCGTTAAAATTAAACCGTGTGAGACATAACTGGGATACGGTCCAGAGGAAACTGGAAAGTTTTAATGCCAAAGAACAACTTGTTCTTTTGATGAATTTGTTTTCGAAAGATAGTTAAGCCTTAGCACATTACTTTTTTCTAACTTTTTTAAAAAAAGGCCTAATACACTTCACTTAGATTAGGTTTATGAGGTTTTCTTATTTTTGGCCAACGTCATGGATAGGTTTGCGCTTGGCAAATGGAATATCCTTGATTAGATAGCAATGAATAAACACTAGGAAATTAGTATGCAAAACGTCGTCTTGATCATCCATCTCCTTTTGGCAGTCTCCTTGATCGGCCTCGTTCTTTTGCAACGCTCCGAAGGTGGAGGTCTAGGCATAGGCGGCGGAGGTGGTGGCGCTACTAGTGGTCGTGCAGCAGCATCTGCGATGACAAAACTAACTTGGATTCTAGCAATTGCTTTCATTTGTACCTCACTAGGGCTCACTATTATACAAGTCCAAAAGTCATCTGGGAGTTCTATATTGGATCAATTAGCTCCAAGTAGTGAGATGGACACCACACCAAATGCAGATAACCTGCTGCCACCCGCAAAAGACGCAAATCCACTCCTGCCAGTCGCCGATTAATCAGTTGATACTAAATGCTTCGCTTGCGCTAATTTAAGCCCCTCAATATTTATCTACACGTTGTAGAATCATACCAGAGGTGGTAAGAGTTTAATCCCGTGGTGGTTTGGATATTTCTCACCAAAACATGAAGCGCGGAGACCCTTCTATAATGGCACGATATATATTTATAACAGGTGGCGTAGTCTCTTCACTTGGTAAGGGACTGGCATCTGCCGCACTCGGAGCTTTATTGCAGGCCCGAGGGTTTTCTGTGCGATTGCGTAAACTCGACCCCTACCTAAATGTTGATCCTGGAACTATGTCGCCATTTGAACATGGAGAAGTTTTTGTAACAGACGATGGAGCTGAGACAGACCTCGACCTCGGTCATTACGAACGTTTCACTGGCGTTGCAGCCCGAATGACCGATTCGGTTTCTTCAGGCCGAATATACTCAACTGTGTTAGAAAAAGAGCGGCGCGGAGATTACCTGGGCAAAACCATACAGGTAGTACCGCATGTGACAGACGAAATTAAAGAATTTTTAAAGGTAGGCGATGAAGAAGTTGATTTCATGTTGTGCGAAATTGGTGGCACTGTCGGTGACATTGAGGGCTTGCCTTTTTTTGAAGCAATCCGACAATTTTCTCATGACAAGCCTAGAGGTGATTGTATCTTCATGCATCTCACACTGCTGCCCTACCTCGCAGCAAGCGGTGAACTTAAAACCAAGCCAACACAACACAGTGTCAAAGAGTTACAATCCATAGGGATTGCACCTGATATTTTAGTATGCCGTTCCGAGCACCCAATTCCAGAGAAAGAGCGCTCTAAAATTGCTCTATTCTGCAACGTACGAAAAGATTCTGTGGTGGCGGCGTATGATCTGAAATCCATTTATGAGGCACCGCTGGCCTATCATGCCCAAGGCCTTGACCAAGCTGTTTTAGATGCATTTAATATTTCTCCTGCACCAAAACCTGATTTGGGTAAATGGGAAGACGTACAAGACCGAGTAAATAATCCAGAGGGCGAAGTGAATGTAGCAATCGTTGGAAAATATACCCAACTAGAAGATGCATACAAATCTATCAAGGAAGCGCTAACACACGGTGGAATGTCTAACCGAGTGAAAGTTAACGTTAAATGGGTTGACGCCGAGGTTTTCGACCATGGAGATGCCGCACCGCATTTAGAGGGCTTCCACGCGATATTAGTTCCTGGCGGGTTTGGCGAACGTGGGACTGAGGGTAAAATAAAAGCAGCTCAGTTTGCGAGGGAACGAAAAGTCCCTTACTTAGGCATTTGTCTTGGGATGCAAATGGCTGTGATTGAAGCTGCCAGAAATCTCATTGGTGTGAAAGATGCGGGTTCCGAAGAGTTCGACCATGAAACCAGTCAAAAGCGTTTTACACCAGTAGTTTATCATCTAAAAGAATGGGTGCAAGGCAGCCATAAAGTCCGCCGAAAAGAGTCTGATGACAAAGGCGGAACCATGCGCCTTGGTGCCTATAATGCATCGCTCACCGAAGGTTCGCGCGTCGCCCAAATCTACAACAGCACAAACATCGAGGAACGCCACAGACATCGCTATGAGGTCGACATAAAGTTTCGTGAGCAGCTAGAGGAGAAAGGCCTGATTTTTTCTGGTATGTCCCCAGATGGCCGGCTCCCAGAAATTATTGAGGTAGAAGATCATCCATGGTTTGTTGGAGTTCAGTTTCATCCCGAACTTAAATCCAAACCCTTTGAACCACATCCACTGTTTCGTGACTTTGTGAGAGCAGCAAAAGATATGAGTAGGCTGGTCTAGCTGACCACTCCCAAAATTAAATTTATCTTAGGAATTAAAATGTTTTCGAATCTATTTTCCCTCAAGCCAACAGACGCTGTTGACGAAATCGATGAAAAGCAAGCTATGGCTGCACTGATGGTACGGATTGCAAAGTCTGATGACGATTACGCAATCACTGAATGTGAACAAATTGAGGCAATTCTTTCTGTCCTTTATAGCTTGTCTCCTGCAGAAGCTGCCAAATTGCGCAATCAAGCCGAAACATTAGAAGCAAACGCGCCGGACACTGTAAGGTTCACACGAGCAATCAAGGACGCAGTTCCTTATCAGGGTCGCTTTGAGGTTGTGCGGGCGCTATGGCAGGTAGTTCTAGCAGACGGGGAACGTGATCATGAGGAAGACGCACTGATGCGCCTACTTGCCAGCCTTTTGGGGGTTAATGATCGTGACAGTGCTATTGCCCGACAACGGGCCTGACACGTGATAGCACACCTGCCAATGTATGATGTCTCAGAAAATTACGCAGCGCATCAGAGATTATGGCAGGCAGTTTGCGATTTAGTTGCCGAGGCACCGCCACTTACCAATCCCAGTAATGACCTTATATCAGACTGGCTCAGTCCAGACCTTTTTTTTTCGCAGACCTGTAGCCTGCCCTTTCGGAAAAAACTGAGAGGGTTTGTTAATCTGATTGCTACACCTGACAACAAAATATCAAACTGCCCACGTGGATATTACCACTCTGTGGTTTTGGCGCGCAAAGGCTCCACACCTGATCTAAAAAAAAATGACTATATCTTGGCATATAATGAGCCACTGTCCCAGTCAGGTTGGGCTGCTCCACAGTCGATTGGAATTACGGGCAAATCCCAACTGCAGACTGGAAGCCACGCTGCATCTGCAAGATCATTAGTCCAAGGTCTGGCTGATATTACCTCTATCGACGCCCTCACCTGGAGGTTTTTATGTAGAGATTGGGACAAAGCCACTCAGCTTCAGGTGCTCGCCACTACGCCCCCAACGCCAACACTACCATATATTACCGCCTTAAGCAGAGATGCTAAAACTCTAACCAGAGGTTTAGGCCAAGCGATTCTATCAATTGGCGCCACAGATCGTGAAACCTTACAAATCTTTGGGTTAGTCGACATTCCAGAGCAAGATTACATGCAATATCCACTTCCAATCGAACCATATAGCTAGATATATCCCTATTTTGGATTGTGTGGCAAATACTTCTATGCCCTAATAAACCACTAAGCTGTTAGGAATTAAACGTGCCAAGCCAAACCTCTCCTGTGATAGAAATTAGGGGCCTGCATAAATCATATGGTGATTTGCAGGTTCTCAACGGAATCGACATCACTGCCAAGCGCGGTAATGTAGTAGCCCTAATTGGATCATCAGGTTCGGGCAAGTCTACTCTACTGCGGTGCTGTAACATGCTCGAAACAAGTCAGCAGGGGTCTATCCACTTTCAGGGCGAGCCAGTCACGTGGCGAGGGTCCGGCCATAATCGGCGCCCGTCTGATTTATCGCAGGTTACCCGATTGCGAACTAACCTGTCTATGGTATTCCAGCAATTCAACCTATGGGCACACATGACAATCTTGCAAAATGTAATGGAAGCACCAATTACTGTTCTAAAGCAAAACAAGGTGGATGTTGAGGTTAGAGCTCGCAATCTTTTGGAAAAAGTGGGGATTAGTGAGAAGAGCGATGCATATCCAGCTCAACTTTCCGGTGGACAACAGCAACGCGCCGCAATCGCCCGTGCACTTGCGATGGAGCCACAGGCTCTATTGTTCGATGAACCTACGTCCGCACTTGACCCAGAACTTGAGCAAGAAGTTGTTCGCGTCATCAAGGGACTTGCCTCCGAGGGAAGAACAATGTTGATTGTGACACACGACATGGCACTTGCCCGGGATGTGGCGAACCACGTTGTTTTTTTACACCAGGGTTTAATTGAAGAAGAAGGACCACCTAGCGCTATATTTGGCGCCCCGAAATCACAACGGCTGCAGCAGTTTCTTTCTGCTGTCGCCTAACCACTCTCAGCAACTCATTTTAAGGAGATAACCATGAATAAGCTGATCTTAACTACCGCCGCAATGGCGCTTGTAGCGGGAATGTCTTTTGCCGACACCGTACGCATGGGCACAGAGGGTGCATACCCACCCTATAATTTCATCAATGACGCCGGTGAAGTTGACGGCTTTGAGCGCGAATTAGGTGACGAACTTTGCGCGCGTGCAGCCCTTACATGTGAGTGGGTTGTAAATGATTGGGATAGCATAATCCCAAATCTAGTATCTGGTAACTATGACACCATTATTGCTGGCATGTCATTCACTGCCGAGCGTGATACAGTAATCGACTTTACAGAAGAGTACACACTGCCAGAACCATCCGCCTATGTCGCTCTTTCGTCTGATGTTAATCTGTCCGGAGCCGTTATCGCTGCTCAGACTAACACTATACAGGCGGCTTTTGCTGCAGCATTGCCTGGAGTTACTTTAGTTGAATTTGCAACACCTGAAGAGACTATTTCTGCCGTCAGAAATGGCGAAGCCGATGCCGTTTTAGCAGATTTAAACTATGTCGCACCAATAGCCGAGGCAGATGCGGGCCTAGTACTGCTAGACAAGCAAGAATTCATAGGTGGCGGTGTAGCCATGGGTATCCGCGAATCTGACAATGAGTTACGAGACAAGTTCAGTGCCGCAGTTAAAACGATGAAAGCAGACGGAACACTGAACGCTCTAATCATCAAATGGGAAGTGGGCCAACCATTTCCATAAATTATATTATTACGGAGGGGCGAAGTGTTAATCTTTGCCCCTCTTTTTTTGGCCATAGTTTACTAACATCTATCAAGACATAATAAAGAACCACTACTAGGGGTTTATACGATTTTTAGCTTCTGCTCAGATCCAAGTACTCTCGCAAGCTTCTCGTGGCTTAGCTGCTACCTCACCACAGGCAAACACTTCCTATTTTATCAATCATTTGGAACGGTATTGGGCTTACTCGCCATCACTGGACCTACGGCTCTTATCTTTGGTTTTGGGGGGGCAACATTAGCACAATCTCAGTTTTTTTTACTGCGTTGGATAGGAAAAGTTTACATATCAATCGTAAGGGGTGTTCCCGACATTGCATTTTTCCTTTTCTTCGTAATTGCATTAGATCAGGGATTTGAGTGGTTGCGACACCAAGCTTTTTGCCCAGATTGGTCCGAACCAATTCGCCAAGGCAACGATTTTATTGTGTGTAAATCTGCCAAGCTACCACTAGGATCAGCCCCACAATATTTGCATGATATTTATGGCTTTTTTACCGCAGTTCTAACGTTTACCATTGTCTTTGGGGCATTCGCAGCCAACGTCCTTTACGGAGCAATGGGCGCCGTTCCAAAAGCACAAATAGAAACAGGTCAATCATTTGGTATGAACCAAAGACAAGTATTCTGGCGCGTTTTGGTTCCTCAAATGTGGATTTACGCACTGCCTGGCCTCTCAAACCTCTGGATGGTTTTAATTAAGGCCACACCTTTACTTTTTCTACTTGGTATTGAAGATATCGTCTATTGGGCGCGCGAACTCGGTGGCACCCAACTGGCTAAATTCTCCGCCTATCCACACGGGGATGTACGAATGTATTATTTTTTATTTTTGATGGTATTTTATTTGGCATTTACCAAAATATCTGAAATCATTCTTGAAAGATTGATGAAACGGCTGTCTCATGGGCAAGGCACGCTAGGAAGCACAACATGACCTGTAGTCAAACAATCATTGACTATGGGCTACGCTCAGTTGGCTATGGTGCTCGGCTATTGCCAAAAACCGACTTTACGTTGTGCCAGCATTTCACTCTTATTGGTTCAGGCCTTCTCTGGAATATTTATTTTGGTGCCATAGCACTCCTGGTTGGATTTTTTATAGCTAATGCAATGGCAATCGCCAAGGCGAGCCCGCATGCCATAGTCCGCAAACCTGCTGAATGGTTTATTTTAGTATTCCGAGGATCACCCCTATTTATTCAATTTTTCTTGGCTTATTTTATCTTTTTACGCCTAAAACAGAAAGGGATTTTACCCTGGCTTACGGCGGCGCAAGTAGGTGCGCTAGTAGTTCTTATTCTAAATACCGCGGCCTATTCTGCAGAAATTTTTTATGGCGCCTTACGCTCTATCCCTAATGGCGAAGTGGAAGCGGCTGATGCCTATGGTCTGACTGGGTGGAAAAAATTCATTCGAATTATTTGGCCTACCACAATGCGACTGGCTTGGCCGGCATATGTAAATGAGGCTATTTTTCTGTTCCATGCTACGACACTAGTTTTCTTTTCCGGGTTTCCAGCGTGGCAACAGCGAGGAGATGCCTTGTACTATGCTAGGTATTTTGCTGACAAGACATTTAACCCCTTCTTACCTTATCCCATTCTGGCCTTTTACTTTATACTTCTAACGTTAGTAGTTATTGGCTTTTTTGGAATAATCAACAAACGACTAAACCGTCATCTTCCAAAAGACGTGCGTACCCGTCTGCGCTATAGGCCACAGATCATTCGATGACCAAATCTCTTCGGATAGCCGCGGTTGATTTAAATGGTCAGATGAGGGGAAAGCGGGTTGCAGCTTCTTTGGCTGGCAAGGAAATGCGCATGCCCCTGTCAGCCCTAAATTTAGACATCTTTGGCTCTGACATTGAGGGCTCACCACTTGTATTTGAAAGTGGGGACCAAGACGGGATTATGGCATCTGCTAATAGAGACTTAATTCCGTTGCCTTGGGTTTCCGGTGATGCACACCTAGACCTTCGAACCATGCAGCACGATGACGGCGCTCCCTTCGCTGGAGACCCTCGCGTTGCACTGGCCAACGTTCTGGAAAGCTTTGACACCCGTGGATGGCAAGTTATTGCTGCGTGTGAATTAGAATTTTTTTTACTGGAAGATAGTGGCAACTTAACGCCGCCATTAAATCCGAAAACTGGCCGGCGTCTATCCAACACTGAAATACTTTCCCTTAGAGAGTTAGATAGCTTTGATGCGTTTTTTAATGAGATTACCAAAAGTGCAGAAGTTATGGGGCTCGGCCACTTGAGCGTCACTGCCGAGGCGGGTGTTGGGCAATTTGAGGTAACGATGGCGCATGGGCCCGCACTCCACATCGCAGACAATGTGATCTTACTTAAGGAACTAATTAAAGGTACAGCCCGCAACCACGGAATGGCTGCTACTTTTATGGCAAAGCCATTTGCCACTGAGAGCGGTAATGGCCTACACACTCATTTCTCAGTCCTCAATCGGGAGGGTGAGAATGTGTTTTGTGACGAAGGTATTCTCATGGCAGCAGTTGCTGGGTGTTTAAATAGCTTTTCGGCAAGTACTTTATTTTTTGCGCCATACATAAACAGCTACGGCCGCTTTGTATCCGGGGCACACGCCCCAACATCTGCAACTTGGGGTTTTGAGAACCGCACTGTCGCCATTCGCATTCCGGGCGGCAACACGGCCTCAACTAGAATTGAGCACCGCGTGGCCGGGGGCGACGCCAATCCCTACTTGCTATTCACAGCCATCTTCGGTGCTGCATTGCAGGGGATAAAATCTAAGCTAAAACCACCTGAGCCCACAACCGGTAACGCCTACGAAAAACCCAACCCCGCCTCAGAATTACTGAAAAACTTACCAGAAGCGATTGAGGCGATAAACCATTCACCAATAAGTGGTTTCTTTTCGGAAGTAATTTTACAAAATCTGGCCGCCACTAAAGCACAGGAATTTAAACTTTTTAGCCAGATGTCAGATCATGACACGCTCCTGGCACTTATTGACACCGCTTAATCATCTCTTTTCAAATTCATTTTTCAAGCCTAGATTGATACAAACTCTGAAAGATAAATCCATGCTAATCGGTATATTAAATTGTGGTTATCCACCAGAAAATGTAAA
>TARA_B110000093_G_scaffold183432_1_pt1 | contig 15281 bp, 14 predicted proteins | sample TARA_B110000093 | Tara Oceans TARA_B110000093 (sample SAMEA4397390) | marine metagenome | biome: Polar Biome; feature: [MIX] marine epipelagic wind mixed layer (ENVO:01000061); material: water (ENVO:00002006), including particulate matter (ENVO:01000060) such as... | depth 10-100 m | reverse complement strand
TTTTAGATAAGATGAAAAACATAATTAAACTTTTCCAATTCTTTTCTCAACCGATTCTCTTTTTGATTTAATCAAATTGGTTTTATTCTTATTGTAATCCATGTTCATTACGCAGTAAATACGATCGGATATTGGATCCATAATTTCGTATGCTTGTTCAACTATGTTTAAAAGTTCCGGTACAGTTGCAGCTTCGATTATAGTTCCCATAGGGGTGAACTCAAAATTGAAGCCTGTACTTTTTATGTGTTCAACAACTTTACTTACATATTCACCAATGTGATCACCTTTATTAATTGGAAATATTGCGAAATTCATTATAGCTGACATGGTTCAAATTTAGGCATAAAAAAAGCTATCTCGGTGTACGGGATAGCTTAAAGTATTTTATTGAGTTGAATTATACTAAATCGTCAAATTTAACTTTAGTTGAGTATTTAGAATTTGTTTCTTTTACTTCTTGAGACTCTTCATAACCTTCATAAACCCCTTTTTCTTTTTGAATATAATCGATTGCTTCATATAAACCAAGAGCAAACTTTTCAAAGTCTTCTTTGTAAAGGAATAATTTATGTTTTTCGAAATGGAATTTTCCATCCTCTGTAAACTTCTTTTTACTTTCAGTAACAGTTAAATAGTAATCATCAGCTTTTGTTGCTTTTACATCAAAGAAATAGGTTCTTTTTCCAGCTCTTACCGCTTTTGAAAAAATTTCGTCCCTTCTCTCTCTATTTTCATTGTTATCCATAATATTACTTTTAGTGTTGTTGAAAATATCATTTTCTTTCACACTGCAATATAGAATAATTTTTCTCACTAAAAAGGTTTAATCTATCTAAATTATAGGTAAAACCGTAAAAATCTTCGATTAAATATTTAAATAGAACTATTAATCGTAAGTTTTAAGCGTCTTATTTAACATCTTTAGCTTCCTTACGCGCTACTCTTTTTTTGTGCCAATGAATATTTTGAGGATGGAAGTAAATGAATGCAGAAATGAATACAGAGTACAATAGTGCATACTTTAGTGTTTTCACACCTTCGCTTAAGAAGATTTGAACCATTTGACCACTTGATCTTACTGTCCCTAGAGCTGACTGTGTAATCAATAAGGAAGTAAGCGCAAATAAGACAAAGAGTAAGCTTGTTTTGACGTTTTCGAAAAGTGCTTTTTGAAACGTAACATTGTATTTGAATTTATGCTTGAACGCAACCATTGTTGTTGTGAACAAAAAAACCAATAGAATTAATCTCTTTAAATAATATAGCTTTTCACTTACGGCAGCCATTTGACTGCTTATGTTTTGAAATGCGATGTAGGTTGTCTGATCAATATTTGATAATATCTCTTTTCCCTCATCTGTAAAGTCAGATTTTACAACAACGCTGTCTTGCGGCAATCCAATAATTTTAATTTGGTCAACTTCTTTAAGTTGTGCATAATCAATCAAGTCTCCAGTTTCTATGCCTTCGTAAATAGATTCATCATTATACGACGAATAAATAGATAAGTAAGTAATTACCAAAAGTACAAATACTGCTGCAGGAATTAACTTTAACTTTTTCATGGATGGTGCGAATAGATTAAATCAAATTTAGGGTATAAAAACAAAAAAGGTTGCTTCTTTCGAAACAACCTTTTAACAATACTTTGTAAAAAAAATCTAACTATTCATTGAAATTAAGAATTCATCGTTGTTTTTAGTATGACGAACTCTTTCTTGTAAAAATTCCATTGCTTCTTGTGGAGTCATGTCTGCTAAGAATTTTCTTAATCCCCATATTCTCTTAATTGCATGTGGTGCGATTAACATATCATCTCTTCTAGTAGAAGATAAGTTAAGGTCAATTGCTGGATATAAACGCTTATTCGCTAATTTTCTATCCAATTGAAGCTCCATGTTACCAGTACCTTTGAATTCTTCAAAGATTACTTCATCCATTTTAGATCCTGTATCAACTAAAGCAGTAGCTAAAATTGTTAAAGAACCACCGTTTTCGATGTTACGAGCAGCTCCAAAGAATCTTTTTGGTTTGTGTAGTGCATTTGCATCAACCCCTCCAGAAAGTACTTTTCCAGATGCTGGTGAAACTGTATTGTATGCTCTCGCTAAACGGGTGATCGAATCTAAAAGAATTACAACATCATGACCACATTCCGTCATTCTTTTTGCTTTCTCTAAAACAAGATTGGCAACTTTTACATGCTTATCTGCTGGTTCATCAAATGTCGAAGCAACAACTTCTGCATTTACTGATCTTGCCATATCTGTAACTTCTTCAGGTCTTTCATCAATTAATAAAACAATCATGTAAACTTCAGGATGGTTTTCAGCGATAGAATTCGCTACTTCCTTCAATAACATTGTTTTACCTGATTTAGGTTGAGATACGATTAACCCTCTTTGTCCTTTACCAATTGGAGCAAACATATCTAAAATTCTCATCGAGATAGACTGTTTTGTACCTTTTACTAAAGTGAACTTTTCTTCTGGGAAAAGAGGAGTGAGGTAGTCGAAAGGAACTCTGTCTCTTACAACATCGGGCTCTCTTCCATTTATTTCTACGACTTTAACAAGAGGGAAATATTTTTCACCTTCTTTCGGAGGTCTTATTGTTCCAATAACTGTATCTCCAGTTTTCAAACCAAATAATTTGATTTGAGTTTGAGATACATAAATATCATCTGGAGAAGATAAATAGTTGAAATCAGATGATCTTAAGAAACCATAACCATCGGGCATCGTTTCTAAAACACCTTCACTATCTACAATTCCATCAAAATTATATGCTGGTTCGGATTGTCTTCTATTCTCGTTGGGAGTCGGTCTGTCTTCCCTTCGTTTATCTTCCCTTCTTTCTGGTTTATTTTCAGCTCTCTCTGGTCTTTCTGTTCTATCTGGACGATCATTACGTTCCTTTCTTTCAGGTCGCTCAGCTCTAGCCGGTCTTTCAGCTCTAACAGGACGATCGTTATCTTTTCGATCTTGTTTTACTGGTCTCTCAGAATTTCTTTGAACGGCTTTTACTTCTGTTTTTTCAACAAACTTCTCGTCTGGTTTTTCTTCAACTTGAACTTGAACTTCCTCTTTTTGAATAGGGTCAAGAGTTTCTGTTTCAGCAGGAGCTTCTTTTGTATTTTTAACACCTTCTTTTTTTACGCGAACTCTTTTTCTTTTTTGAATTTCATCTTGTTCAGAATCAGTAGTGCCGGCAATTTTTTGTTTGTTTTGCACATCTAAAATAGACTCAACTAATTCGGCCTTTTTTAGTTTTTCTGTTCCTTTAACTTCCAAAACAGTTGCAATCTGACGAAGGTCAGCAACAAGCTTTTTGTTTAAATCCAAAATGCTATACATATATATATTTGTTGGGTGATAATTTCAAATGAAAAAAATTGAGGAAATTTATCTGCAAGAATTTGCTGAACGATTTCTACTACAATAATATGAATAAATTCTTAGCTGAATGTATAAATTGGTGATTTTTTATAAAAAGTACTGTGTTTAAAACACTAGTGAAAATTTACTAAATTAATTTAGGAACAAATTTAAATGCCTTTTATCTGATTCGGTCTACAGATTTAACCAAGTCGTCGTCTTTTTTAATAGCCTTACCCGCTAACAAAAATAAAACGGTAGATATTGGTAATACAAAAATTGGAATTCCGAATGAAATAGAGGTAGGGTTTAGGTCTTGAATATTTAAATAAGACATTACTAAAAAAATCATTTCAACAAACGTAAACAATACACCAATCTTCGTTATTTTTTGTTGTTGCTTTCTTTTCTTAAACATGAAAATTGAAACAACGGCCAAAGCAGCTACGATTAATGATAAAATCAAGGTTTTATCATTTCCTTGAATTTGTTCGTTCTCAAAATTAATTGTTCCCGAACCCGTTAATGAAAATGTCATACCATCAGCAGTGTATTTAAAATATGTTCCAAAAGCAAAATAAGTTTGTATTCCTGCAGCAAGTAATAAGTATAAAGATTGTTTTCGTTGAATCATGATTTTATTTTATGCAAGTGCCTTTTTAATTAAATCTAAAATAGCGGCATCGTAATTAATTTCTAAAGCAAATTTATGTGCTTTCTCTGACATTTTACCCCAAGTTTTCTGAATTATTTTAATCCATTTTTCTTCAGTGTAATCTTTTGAGGAAGCAAAAGGTTGAATATGGTAATTCAAAAACACTAAACAAGCAACGTCTTCAATAAGTTGAGAGTTAGCATTATTTCTTAAATCTTTCTTTGAAATCATTGACTTTACAATGGATACAAAGTCAACTGAATAACCTACAGATAACAATACCTCTCCAGCCTTATCTGCTTGGTATTGGTATAATCCAATTCTCCATTGGTAATACCCTTTTTTTCCAACTGGGAAATCACTTCTAGGTATTTCCCATCTTTTAAAGTGCTGACATCTAGCAGCCATTTCTTGCTCTTCTGTATAGTTAGAATTAATTTTCGCTAACCATTCAAAACATTGATTTGCATAAAGTAACGCCTCTCCTTTGGGGTCAGATGAATGAACTTTATTGATTAATTCAATCGCTTTTTCTTTCATACTTATTTCGTCAAGAGTTTTTTTAATACGTTAACCAAGCGTTTTATATCAACTGCCGTATTGTACTTAGAAAATGAAATTCTAATTGCAGGATTATTCATAGAAACGCCCATTGCCTTTAAAACATGTGAGCCTTTATTACTACCCGAAGTACATGCGCTTCCGCCACTTATCGCAATTCCTTCGAGGTCCAAGTTAAAAAGTAACATCGAAACATCTTTTTCGGTTTGAAAAGAAAGGTTAGTAATAGCAGGAGAGGAGTTATGCTCGTCTCCGTTAATCTTATACTCTAGGCCTTCGGATTTTAACTGAAAGAATAATTGCGATTTTAAATGATGTAAATGCTTTGTAATTTCAGGTAAATCAGCCTTGATCGTCATTAAAGCTTTTTCCATACCCAAAATTGAAGTTACATTCTCAGTTCCACCTCTAAGTCCTTTTTCCTGGCTTCCTCCGTTAATAAAAGGAGTAATACTGTGCTTCTGATTAACGTATAAGAACCCAACCCCTTTAGGTCCGTGAAACTTATGACCAGAGCAAGTCACGAAATCAATATCAACTTCTTTTAAATTAAAGTCAAAGTATGCAATGCTTTGAACCGTATCAGAATGAAACAAAGCTTGATTTCTTTTACAGATTTCGTTTATTACTGAAATTGGACTAATTAAACCAGTTTCATTATTGATATGCATAATTGACACTAAGGTCTTCTTCGCAGATTTCGATAACAGTTCTTCTAAATGTACTAAGTTTATCGTTCCAGAATCGGAGATGTCAACGTATTCAAATTCAACACCTTTAGGAAGTTTAAATACAGGATTTAAAACCGCAGAATGTTCAGTTTCACAAGTGATTATTCTTTGAATTTGAAGATCTTTAATGGCACAATTAAAAACCATATTATTAGCTTCGGTTCCTCCTGATGTGAAAATAATTTCACTCGGTTGAGCCTTGATCGCATTTGCAATATTTTTCCGAGCCATTTCTATTTTAGCCCGAACACTTCTTCCAAATGAATGAATAGAAGAGGGATTTCCAAGATCATTTAAGAGGGATTCATGCATAACACGAACTACTTCTTTCGATAAGGGAGTTGCTGCAGCGTTATCCAAATATATTTTTTGCATGGCTAAGTTAAACTATGCGATAATTTCTTTTATTTCAGAAATGATTTTTTGAGCTAATTGTTCAGCCTTCTCTTCATTTGCACTTTCTGAATATATTCGAATTATAGGTTCAGTGTTTGATTTTCTCAAGTGAACCCATTCTTCAGCAAAATCAATTTTAACACCATCGATGGTGTTAACATTTTCATTTGCATATTTTTCTTCCATTTTTTCAAGAATCAAATCAACATCAATTTCTGGTGTTAATTCAATCTTATTCTTGCTGATATGGTATTGAGGGTAACCAACTCTTAAAGTTTTAGCTGATTTCCCAGTTTGCGCCATGTGCGACAATATCAATGCAATCCCAATTAAAGAATCGCGTCCATAATGTAAATCAGGAAAAATAACACCACCATTGCCTTCTCCACCAATAACAGCATTCTTTGCTTTCATTTGGTTTACAACGTTTACTTCACCAACTGCAGAAGCAAAATATTCACCTCCAGCTTTTTCGGTAATGTCTCTTAATGCTCGGGTGCTTGACATATTAGAAACTGTATTTCCTTTTCGTTTAGATAACACGTAATCGGCAACAGCAACTAAAGTATATTCTTCTCCAAACATGCTTCCGTCTTCACAAACTAATGCTAAACGATCAACATCAGGATCAACAACAATACCGATATCAGCTTTATTCTCAACAACCGTTTTTGAAATTTCAGTTAAATTTTCTGGTAAAGGCTCTGGATTGTGTGGGAACTGACCATTTGGTTCACAATATAACTCATAAATTTCTTCAACTCCTAAAGCTCTTAATAGTGGAGGAAGACAAAGTCCTCCAGTTGAATTAACAGCATCGATAGCAACTTTAAACTTCGCAGCTTTAATCGCTTCAACATCTACTAGTTCATGATCCAATATCTCTTTGATATGAATATCAAAATATTTATCATTTGTTGTAATGACTCCTAAATCGTCAACATCAGCATAGTTGAAATCTTCTTGATCGGCAATTGTTAAAAGTTCTTGTCCATCTTCACCTGAGATGAATTCACCTTTGCCGTTTAAAAGCTTTAATGCGTTCCATTGTTTAGGATTATGAGATGCCGTTAGGATTATTCCTCCATTTGCATTTTCCATAGGAACAGCAATTTCAACAGTTGGAGTAGTAGATAATCCTAAGTTGACAACATCAATACCTAAACCTATTAAAGTAGAGATGACTAAGTTTTCAATCATTAAGCCACTTATTCTTGCATCTCTCCCAACTACGATTTTGATTTTCCCCGATGCTTGTTTTTTAATCCACTCACCATAGGCGCTTGTAAACTTAACTACGTCTAATGGACTTAAACCTTCTCCAGGCTTGCCTCCAATAGTACCTCTAATTCCAGAAATCGATTTTATTAAAGTCACAATGGTTGTTTTTTATTTACGGAAATTAATAAAAAGTAACCTTAGAAAATATTCAAGTTTTCAACGATAAAAGTTATTAGCTTATAACTTGCTGTTTATCAGGTGTTTTATTGCTTTTTAAAAATTTTAAACGAAAAATTGTGAATAATAATAGTTAAAGTTGTTTGTTCTGTACGTAATATTTCGGCAGATTTATAGGTAGAAGCTAAACTATGGAATTTTTTGAATCTTCAGATAACCACAGAGAAGTAATTACCGCTGTGAATCGCTTTAAGAGTATGGTTAAAAACCAGGAGCAATATTATTTTGATAGTGAGGAGTTAAAAGACATTGTTGAATACTATTTATTGAGAGGTGAGTTTGAACAATCGCAAGACGTTGTAGACTATGCACTTAATTTACATCCTACCAATTCGGAATTAAAAATATTAAAGGCACAAGTACTAGTTGGTAACCTTCAATACAAAGAGTCCTTAAAGCTAATTGAAGAAGTTGAGTTGTTCGAACCTTACAATATCGATTTATTAATAGTGAAAGGTACTGTTTTAAGTAAGTTGAAAATGACAGATAAGGCGATAAAATGCTTTAAAATGTCATTGGATCATGCCGAATTTAAAGATGAAGTATATTATTTCATAGCATCTGAATACCAGCGAAATTTAGAATATGATGAAGCAATTAAGTATTATAAAAATTGTTTGAGAGAAAACCCAGAGCATGAATCTGCATTATTCGAATTAAATATGTGCTTTGAATGTATGACTTCTTTTACTGAAGCTATACAATTTTACAACCAGCTTATTGATTTATCTCCATACTCAGAATCGCTTTGGTTTAATTTAGCTGGAGCCCATTGTAAATTAGAAGAGTGGATAAAAGCAGCTGATTGTTATGATTATGCGTTAGCGATAAACCCAGAATTTTCTTCTGCCTATTTTAATAAGGCTAACGCATTGGCAAGTTCTGGTGATTACGAGGCTGCCATTGCAGTTTATAAAGAGTCTTATGAGTTTGAGTCACCAAGTTTTATGACTTATGGTTATATCGGTGAGTGTTACGAGCGGTTGAAAGATTTTGACCAGGCAATGTCGTTCTACAAAAAAGCCTTGAGTGAAAATGAAGAATACCCAGAAGCTTGGCTTGGGATTGCTATTTGTTTAGATGGGTTAGGAAGATCAAACGAAGCTTATGTATCGATAAAAAAAGCACTTGAATTAGAAAACGCTGATCCTGATTTTTGGTATACAGCTTCGGAAATTGAAGAGAAGCTTGGTTACATAGAAGATAGTTTGAATTCTATGAAGAGCGCTGTTGAACTTGATCAAACAGATATTTCATTATTTATGGATTATTTGCTTTTAATTGAGCGACACTTGGATCAAAATGTTTTAAAAGAAGCTATTGATGATGGAAGTGAGAGGTTTTCAAATAATTCAATATTGCTCTATTATAAAGTGGCTTTTCTTTTAAGAGCGGGTAAATTTCAAATGGCTTACCAAACATTTGAATTGGCTTTAACGATAGATTACAAAGATTATGAAAGAGTCTTTATATATTACCCAGAAGCAAAAAATAATCAAAACGTATTAGACTTGATTGATTTATATCGAGATTAATTATATTTTTTAGTAAAATAAGCGACTATGCAAGAGGTTTCAGTAGATGAATTAAAAGAGAAAATAGATAATAAAGAAGATTTTGTTTTGGTTGATGTTAGAGAACAAAACGAATTTGATATTTGTTCATTAGGTGGACTTGAAATCCCAATGAGTCAAATCATGACAAGATATCAAGAAATCCCAAAAGATAAGCCTGTAATTATTCATTGTAAAAGTGGAAAAAGATCAGCGAATGTTATTAGTGCCTTAGAGCAAAACTTCGGATATGATAATTTATCTAACCTTGAAGGTGGAATTTTAGCATGGGCTGATGAGATTGACCCAGAAATGGACCAGTATTAGAAAAGCATTTTTTTATTAGAAATATTAAAGCCGTCTCTTAACTGAGAGGGCTTTTACTTTATTTAGATGGAGACAAAAAAAAGAAACGTATTAGGTTTTTTTGGGATTTATTTCCGAGGAATGGCAATGGGAGCAGCAGATGTTGTGCCTGGTGTTTCAGGTGGTACAATTGCATTTATTTCGGGGATTTATGAAGAGTTGTTGGAAACAATAAAAGCGTTCAATATTAAAAACCTTAAAGCAATCAAATCAGAAGGATTAGTTGCTGTTTGGAAACGAATTAACGGTCAGTTTTTATTGGCTTTATTTGCTGGGATATTTACAAGCATTATATCCCTTGCTAGTTTAATTTCAGGAATACTAGAGCAAGAGGGGCAAACAGGTGAGAAAATTGGATTGTGGAGTTTCTTTTTTGGATTAATAATCGCGTCAATAATCTATATCGCAAAACAAGTTAAAGGCTGGACGCTTAAAGATATACTTGGCTTACTATTAGGAGGTGCATTAGCATATTACATTACGATAGCGAGTGTGTCAGAAGATTCTAATAGTGTTTTCTTTTTGTTTTTTGCAGGTGCACTTGCTATTTCGGCAATGATCTTACCAGGGATTTCAGGAAGTTTTATTTTAGTGCTTTTGGGAGCTTACAAACCGGTTATTGGAGGAATTAAAAACTTAATAGAAGTAATAAAAGCTGGTGAGTACAGTGAATTAGTTACTGTTGGCTTACCAATTGGTATTTTTGCGATTGGCTGTTTAGTTGGTTTACTTACGTTTTCGAGAGTGCTTTCGTGGCTATTTAAAAACCATGAGAAATTAACGTTGGCAACTTTAACAGGTTTCATGATTGGGTCATTAAATAAAATTTGGCCTTGGAAAGAGGTGTTGGATACAAGAACAAACTCTGAGGGTGAAATAATTCCCACCGTAACAGGTAATTTGAGTCCCGATTCATTTGAGGAGATGTATGGTATGGAAAGCTTTTTACCTTATGCAATAGGTTTTGCTGTACTAGGTTTTGCAATCGTATATGGTTTAGAAATTGTTGGAAATAAGTTTAAAAATGAACAATAAGAAATTAGGATTACTTGGATACCCATTAACGCATTCGTTTTCGGCAAAATACTTTGCCGAAAAATTTAAGAATGAAAATATTGAAGGTTTTACTTACGAGAATTTTGAAATCCCAACGATAGAAGAATTTACGGATGTTATTAAAAACAATCCTGAAATTGTTGGTCTAAACGTTACGATTCCATACAAAGAAAAAATCATTCCTTTTCTGGATGAATTGGATGATGAAGCGCGCGAAATTGGTGCTGTAAACACCATTAAAGTTATTCGTACTGCTGATGGCGTTAAATTAAAAGGCTACAATACTGATATCTATGGCTTTAAGGAAACCCTTAAGCCATTACTTAAAATGAATCACTATAAAGCCTTGATTTTAGGCACTGGTGGGGCTGCGAAAGCGGTGGAGTATGTTTTAAAGAAAATAGGATTAGACGTTTTATACGTTTCTCGAAATCCGGAAAGTGATTCAGAGAGATCATACAATGAAATAAATGATGTTGCTGTAAAGAATTTCCCAGTTATTGTAAACTCAACACCACTTGGAATGCATCCAAAGGTTGATGTTTGTCCTGATATTCCCTACGAACATTTAACGGAGGATAATTTATTGTACGACCTTATTTACAACCCTGGTGAAACACTTTTTATGAAAAAAGGTGCAGAACAAGGTGCCAATACACAAAATGGTTTAGGGATGTTAAAGTTACAAGCTGAAAAAGCTTGGGAAATTTGGAACTCATAATTGTATTAGATTGGAGAAGGAACCTGTCATCTTAGCTATTGAATCATCTTGTGATGATACCTCTGCAGCTGTTTTAAAAGGCAGAGTGGTATTGAGTAATGAGGTTGCAACCCAAAAGATTCATGAGGAATTTGGTGGCGTTGTGCCTGAGTTGGCTTCGAGGGCTCATCAAAAAAATATCATACCTGTTGTAGATGCAGCAATTAAAAAATCTGGTTTAAAAAAATCGGATTTAGATGCTATCGCTTTCACAAGAGGACCTGGGTTATTGGGGTCTTTACTTGTTGGTGTTTCGTTTTCTAAATCGCTTGGGTTAGCATTGGGCATTCCTTTGATTGAAGTAAACCATATGGAAGCGCATATTCTTGCCCACATGATTGAAGATGAAAACGGAACTCCAGATTTTCCTTTTTTGTGTTTAACAGTATCAGGTGGCCATACTCAACTGGTTGTTGTTAAATCAGCATTAGAAATGGAAGTTATTGGTGAAACAATTGATGACGCTGCTGGAGAAGCTTTTGATAAGATTTCTAAAATAATGGAATTACCATATCCTGGTGGTCCTTTGATTGATAAATACGCGAAGGAAGGTAATCCTGAAGCGTACTCGTTTTCACATCCTAAAGTGGGGGAATTAGAGTTTAGTTTTAGTGGTTTAAAAACGAATGTTTTAAGGTTTTTACAAAAAGAGGTCAGACAAGATGAAAATTTTGTTTTAAATAATTTATGTGATATATCTGCGTCAGTTCAGAAGACGATAGTAGACATTTTGATGAAGAAATTAGAATTAGCTTCAAAGAAAACAGGTATTAAAAATGTTGCTATTGCTGGTGGTGTTTCAGCTAATTCCGAATTAAGAAGTAGATTATTAGAAAAGAAAAAAAGAGGTTGGAAAGTTTTTATTCCTGATTTTGAATTTTGTACTGATAATGCTGCAATGATTGGGGTTTCGGGGTATTATAAGTTTCAAAAAGAGATTTTTGTTGACCAGTCTGCAGGTGCAAATGCACGCCTGAAAATATAAAAATCGTAGGGCAACTTGATCGTAATAATGTTTCTAATATCATTTAATTAATGAGGTTTTCACCTCTAATCGCACATGATAATTGTATTTGTTATCTTTTCAGCAATCCAATAGGTGTTGCTGGAAGGATTAAAAACGGTTTTTTTTATCCTCGATTTACATAGATAATTATTAACTGAGCTTAAGAAGCTTTAGAATGAGATATTACATTACTGAGATCTCAGCTGATAAATTAAAATTGGAGAAGTATTTGGATATTGATGAAGTGATGAAAATAGGAGATGCTTTAGTTAAGGATTTTTTCGAATTCAATCAATTCGGTTTTTTCCATTATTTATTTTTAATAACTGTTTAATAATTTGTCATTTCAACTTTTCTAAAAATGTATTTTTACATAATAAATTCGTGTAACAATTGAATGGATTGATTGTTATACAAATAGATTTGAAATTTTCAATAGCGATGAAAAAGATAATAATATGGATTTGTTTGACAACTGTCTACTTGGGGGTTAATGCACAAGGAGCTGATGTTTGGTATTTTGGGGAAAATGCCGGTTTAGATTTTACATCAAATCCACCAACTGTAATTGCAGGAATTACAGGGGTAGATGGATCTGCTGGTTTAATGGAAATGGCAGCGACCATTTCTGATGATGATGGAAATTTTCTTTTTGCTGTAAGTGGGAACGATATTTACTCTGCTGATTTAGCAAAAAGAGGATCAACACATTCTTCCGATAATGCTGGAGAAACTTCTCAAGGAGCAATGATAATCCCAGTTCCTGCAACTACCGATGAATATTACGTTACAACTGTTCCTTATGGTACTACACCTTGTAATTCTGGGAGTCCAGGGTTTACTAGAGTTAAAGTTAACGGTATAACAGGAAATAATATTACGATCGTAAGTGAAACAACATTGCCAACAAGTAATATCGCCCACGGACAAATGATTATTCCTAAAACTGACGCTATTACAGGTGAGGTTTTAGATGAGTTTTGGTTATATCATCACGAAAGAAATTCAAATAAATTTTTTAGATATTCTATCGAGAACGGTGGGATTGTTTTTGATCAAGCAATTGACGGAGGTGGACCATCCTTTAATCAAACTCAGTGTGCTGATGCTTATCCCAATGTAATTAACTTCATGAAGTCGAATGGTTGTTACAATCAATTTGTAATAGGTAATGGAGATAATGTTTATATGTTTGACATTGACGCATCAACTGGAGATATCAATTATCAAAATAGTGCTGGTCCGATTACTCAGGCCTATGGTATTGAGTTTTCAGCTAGCGGAAAAAATGTTTTTGTAAGTACTGGAACTACTGGTGGACTTTTACCTAGACCTATTTATAAAATACCTGTTTCACCTGGAGGGTTAACAGGGTCTACACTTGGATCGCTTACTCAAATAGGAACGATGAGTGTTCAAAGAGCTGGAGGAATGCAAATGGCTCCTGATGGTAATATTTATATTGGTGGAATGACTGATTGGAATGGAACTCCAAAAGACAACTACTTAGGTGTGATTTCTGATCCTGACGGTTCTGCATCATTTGATCCTCAAGGTGTAAAAATACCCAACTCTATTATTGCTATGGGAATGCCTGCAATTCCCGCTTCTTTAGTTTCTAACGTGGCGAATATTCAATTTCAAACTGGATGTAAAGGTGAGCCGATTGATTTTTCTTATACCTTTTCAGGTACAGAACAAACTCCTGAAGTTAGGTTATGGCAATTCTTCCCTGGTTCTACAACTTCTGGTTTACCGGTGAAATCGTCGGGGTCTAAGACGGAGACTAATACTTGGAATGAAATTGGGACTTATGCCGTTACATTGGAAGTAAATGATGTTTGTGGTAGAAAAAGGTTTGACACTGCTTATGTAGTTATTGATGAATTGGAGGTTGATTTGTTATCTCCAGATTCTGTTTGTCCAGAAGAAACTACTGAATTTGTTGCCTTGGGTGATCCTTCAAAAACAAGTAAGTATAAGTGGTTTAACGCTGAATTTGGTGGTGCTGAATTGGGTGTAGGAACTACATTAGAAGAGACTTTGGTAAAAGATAGTGTTTGTGTTTGGGTTGAACCTGACGGTGTAGTTGATGGACCATTCTTTGGTGGACACTCTGGTAATAAAGGGTATGGTGCAATAGGTGGAGCTGCAGGCGATCATCAGTTTAATGCTTTAAAACCGATTAAAATTGATGGATTCACTGTGACTGGTGGGTCCTGGTCGTCTGGTTCTGATAATATTACAATAGTCGTTAAGCTTGGAGGAGCAACTATAGCTGGTCCTGCTACTGTAGCAATGCAGAAAATGGGTGATACCAAGATAACAGGGTTGAATTTTGCAATACCTCAAGGTTTTGGTTATTCAATTGAAATTACTGGCGGGAGCTATTTTCCTATTGCTGATGGTACTGGACTTTCAAATGTGGATGGAATTCTTGCTGTTTCAGAATCTAATATTTTACAAGACTGGGAAGTTTATGAAATGAACCCTTGTTTTGCTCGTAAAAGGATTTGTGCATATGAATTAGAGTGTGAATGTAGAGACACAAATTTGCTATTTGCTGATGAGTTATGTGTGGATACTCTGTATGATTTAAATACATTATTAACAGATACAACATATCAAGATGGTCAATGGAGTATCGTTTCTGGACCTGGTACGATTGAAAATGATTCTATATTAAACATTGGTTTAAACGATGATGGAAATATTGAAGTTCGTTACGATGTTTACTTTGGCGCGGATGCACCTAAAGACGGATGTCCTGATTCGAATGTTCGAATTATAACTGTTAACCCAAGAGATGTTGCTGACATTATTGATGGACAAGGTCCATTTTGTGTTGATGATGCAAATCCAATATTAAACTTATCATCTGAAACTCCAACAGGAGGTAGATGGTCATTATTAGCTACTACTGATGCTAATATTGATGGAGCATCAGGTGAAATTAATTTAACCGATTCGGGAACTATTCAAGTTGTGTATACAACTGACGGTGATTGTCCAAATGCAGATACAATTGATATTCTTATTCACCCAAAACCTGATGTTGAAGTTTTAACACCTGATACCTCTATGTGTTTAGGTGCAAATGCTTTTCAACTTAGATTGACCGTTTCTTCGGATGATGGAGGTAATTGGGTTGATAGTATTGGAGATAACGCATTTGTTTCGAATACAGGTTTGTTTGATCCTGCTGGTTTAGCTGCTGGTGATTACACAGTTAAATATGTAATGAACGGTTTTAATGGAGCTTGTAGTGATAGCGATAGTGTTGTTGTTACGATTAACACTTTAGATAGTACCGAGATCATCAACTTACCAAGTTTATGCAATAGTGATCCGGCGATTCA
>TARA_B110000093_G_scaffold145178_1_pt1 | contig 15307 bp, 15 predicted proteins | sample TARA_B110000093 | Tara Oceans TARA_B110000093 (sample SAMEA4397390) | marine metagenome | biome: Polar Biome; feature: [MIX] marine epipelagic wind mixed layer (ENVO:01000061); material: water (ENVO:00002006), including particulate matter (ENVO:01000060) such as... | depth 10-100 m | reverse complement strand
GTCATTTTGTTATTTTGTGGAATAATGGTGATTGGATTGACTATCTATCTCTTTTCTCAAGACAGAACTGACTGACACCCCTTTCAATTGTGCGAGCACCGCGCTAAACGGACCCGTCTTTGAAAAGAGGAGAGAAGCTATGTCTTATAAAGTTGTCGTAGTTGGGGCCACTGGAAATGTGGGTCGCGAAATGCTAAACATTTTGGCTGAACGTGAATTTCCAATTTCAGAAATTGCCGCTCTAGCAAGCAGGAAGTCTATTGGTACGGAGGTGAGTTTTGGCGAAAAAACTTTAAAGACCCGTGATCTGGCAACATTTGATTTTACTGGCTGGGATATTGCTCTTTTTGCAGTTGGCTCAGATACCACAAAAGAATACGCTCCAAAGTCTGCTGCTGCGGGATGCATAGTGATCGATAACTCAAGCTTATACCGCTATGATCCTGACGTTCCATTAATTGTACCAGAAGTAAATTCAGAGGCCATCCATGAATGCAAAAAGAAAAATATAATAGCTAACCCTAACTGTTCAACAGCACAGATGGTTGTGACACTAAAACCTCTACATGACCGTGCTAGGATTAAGCGGGTGGTGGTGAGCACCTATCAGTCAGTATCCGGAGCAGGGAAAGAGGGAATTGATGAGTTATGGGATCAAACTAAATCCATCTACAACCCTGTGGATGACAAGCCTCCTAGAAAGTTTACCAAGCAGATCGCTTTCAATGTCATTCCACACATCGACGTTTTTTTGGACAGTGGAGATACGAAAGAGGAGTGGAAGATGGTAGCAGAAACCAAGAAGATTTTAGATACTTCAATTAAGGTCACTGCCACGTGTGTTCGTGTCCCTGTTTTTGTAGGCCATTCAGAAGCCATTAATATCGAATTTGAAGACTTTTTAGACGAAGACGAAGCTCGCTCAATCTTACGTGAAGCCCCAGGCATCATGGTGATCGATAAGCGGGAAGATGGTGGCTATGTAAGTCCGATAGAATGTGTGGGTGATTACGCCACATTTATTAGTCGTATACGGCAAGATGTAACAGTAGAAAACGGATTAAATCTATGGTGTGTTTGTGATAACCTACGTAAGGGTGCAGCACTTAATGCAGTACAAATTGCCGAGGTATTAGGTAACAAAGTTTTAAAAAAGGGTTAGCATTAATATCTGAAAAAACTTAACGGCAACGTACTACTATAAATTCCTTTGCGAAAATTTTAAATTTGAACGAAATTTTGGGTTTTTATATCAAACTGCTCCAGTGTACCTTCGGCTATATCAGTCCAGAGGCCATGTAACGTAAGTTCATTCTCGTTAATTGCCTGCTTCACAAAAGGGAATGTAGTAAGGTTTTCAATAGAAATCATAACAGCCTCACGCTCCAAACTGGCAACTTGGTCATCTGGATCGGCTATGCTTTTGACCCGCTCAAATCCCGGACGTAAAATGTCCATCCAACGGCCAACAAAACTGCTACTTTTTTCTAGTTCGGGCGCATGGCCGGTACACATGTCGTGACAAGCTTTTACACCCCCACAGTTTGAGTGACCGAGCACTATAATATGCGCAACTTTTAACGCCATAACAGCGTATTCTACGGCTGCCGACGTGCCATGTGGCTCGCCATCTGGAAGGTAGGCTGGTACTAAATTGGCCACATTTCGATGAATAAAAAATTCACCCTGTTCAGCACCAAAAATAGCAGTCACATGTACACGGCTATCGCAGCATGAAATTACCATTGCGCGTGGCCGTTGGCCTTCGCTAGCCAGACGTCGGTACCAGGAATGATTATCCTCAAATGTAGTCGCCTTCCAGCCGTGGTAGCGCTGCACCAAATAGGTAGGAAGAGGTTTAACAAATTTCATAGTTACAACCTTTACGTTATTTTTATTGTATCGTAACAATTAATTAAATTTAATTCGAATAATAAGTCTAATTCAATTCGTAGACTTTGTATGGTGCAGTTTTTTTATTTTGAATATACACTACATTAAATTTAATATTTGATGATGAATATATGCGGTTAAAAAGTCAACAAAAGGACAACTAATGGAACGTTCTGATAGCTTTTTTGCGCCACCTACATCAAGGGCAATTCCAATCAATCTAGTCTCAGAGGCAGAGTTGGAAAGTTGGCTTAAAGTACAGGATCCAGTAGTTCAAAACTCTGCGTCAACGCACCGCTGGAAAGCGCAACTAGGGCAAACTTTAGTTGTAACCGAAAATGGGAACCCCACCTCTGTCGCAATTGGAATTGGCAACACGCAGTCGCGAAGCAGAAAACGCTTTGGCGCTTTAGCAGGACTGTCAAGTTTACCAACTGGAATTTTTAAACTCACACCACTGAATATGGAATTTGCACAAGACTTCACACTTGGATTCGCAATGAGTAAGTACCAGTTTAACCGTTACAATCAACAATCTGAACTAAAAGCAGAACTGATTTGTCCAAACGAGTTAGATGCAAATCATATCCAAGCCATCGTTGCCGGTGAATTTTTAACCCGTGATCTAATTAATACGCCCCCCAATGACATGGGTCCAGAAGAACTGGAGGAAGCGGCGCAAGACTTGGGCAAGAAATATGATGCCATAATAAATGTTATCTTAGGCGATGCCCTAGTTGAGGAAAACTTCCCAATGATACACGCCGTTGGTCGAGCGTCACACCGAGAACCTCGTTTGATCGATATGAAGTGGGGAAATAAGGGCCCAAGAATTACTTTAGTTGGAAAAGGTGTGTGCTTTGACACTGGCGGGCTTAACATTAAACCGGGAATTTCCATGGGATTAATGAAGAAAGACATGGGTGGCGCAGCGCACGTCTTAGGCTTAGCCAAGATGATCATGTCCACACAAATGAAAGTGCAATTGCGGGTACTAATCCCAGCAGTTGAAAATGCTATTGGAAGCGATGCATTTCGACCTCAAGATATTTTGACTAGTCGGAAGGGTCTAACCGTTGAGGTCAATAACACCGACGCTGAAGGCCGTTTAGTATTGGCTGACGCTTTGACATTTGCGGACGAAATACCCACTGATTTAATTATTTGCATGGCTACACTTACAGGCGCAGCAAGAGTAGCAGTTGGGCCTGATATTGCGCCCTATTTCACCTCAAATGTTGCCCTAAGCCAGTCCATTGCTAAAGCTGGTACTATTGTTGATGATCCAGTATGGCAACTGCCATTGCACATACCTTATGAAGCAATGATAGAGCCAGGAATTGCTGATCTTGATAATGCCCCACGAGGAGGTTTTGCTGGCGCAATAACTGCTGCACTTTTTCTAAACCGGTTTGTAACGAATACTTCGAAGTTTGTACATTTTGATTGCTACGGATGGCAGCCCACCGGAAGCCCAGCAAGCCCAAAGGGTGGTACCGGACAAGGAATACGCGCCCTGTTTCAGGCACTGCCTGAAATTTTGGACCTATGATACCTACCCATCAAATTTGCGTAAATCTTACTGATGTTTGTAACAATAAAAGTGGATCACGCGACCGTCAATTACTACTAGGTGATGGGTTTGTAACTTTAGATATCGACCAGGGCTGGGCGTTTGGTCATGCAACAAAAGATGGATATAGGGGTTATGTAAGAAAAGTAGATCTAGAGCCATTTGAGCCCAAAACACACCGAGTAAAATCACTTGGAACTCACGCTTATAATGGACCTGATATTAAGTCTTCAAATCAAATTTATATGCCGTTTGGATCTCTAGTATCCATGATTTCAGATGTAGAAAGTTTTGTAAAAACAAAATACGGTTTTATCCCAAAGCAACACTTAATGCCTATTGGATCTTTTTTTCCAGATCCCGTTCAGGTGGCCTTACTATTTTTACACGCACCCTACCTTTGGGGTGGCAACTCTGTAACAGGTATTGACTGCTCAGGGCTCATACAAACAGCATGCCTTGCCTGTGGCAAGTCTTGCCCAGGCGATAGTGGCCCTCAACAAACTGCTTTTACAAACGTGGATGGTCCATGGAACAAAAACCAACTAATTTTTTGGAAAGGTCACGTTGCTTTAACAATTAATGATGGTGAATTAATACACGCTAATGCAAGAGCCATGGCTGTAACAATTGATGAGATTGAGGAAACCATAACACGTATTGCCAAAGCTGGTGACGGACCCGTCATCAATCGAACCAAGCTTTAAACCGAGCCGCCCAAATTTAATCAACCGTTCGAATTAACTTACGTTCAATTACACCCAACACTGATTTGAGATCATGGCCACGCTTCAACATCTGGCCTTCAGAACCAATAACTGCATACATTCCCTGTTTATTACGAAGCTTTGGTCGCTTTTCAATTCGAAACAACGAGTTTTCAGCTGTTCGTTTAAAAACCGAAAATACTGCGACCTCACGTAGACATGAGATGCCGTAATCACGCCACTCACCAGCGGCTACCATCCGTCCATATAAATTCAGGATAGGTGCTAATTCTAAACGTTGAAACGCAATTTTTTCAGGAATTTTTAGATGTGATTTAGTTTGCATATTTACAATATTCATTTTAATAGGGTTGCTTTAAAAAAAAATTAAAGCAACCCCACAACCACTATCCTTTAGGAAATTTCCATAAATTATTTTTTGTAACACTATGCAAATCTACCATGACAAAACCATCCTCCTGATACCAATCCTCCATGGGCAAAATAAAGCCAAAGCCGGTCTCCAGTTTTTGTTACAACTTTCCAGTAATCCCGTGTTCCCGTGCGCCATGCCTGTTCTGCCAACCACCACTCAGGTGCAATCCGCTCAGGACCATACGCACTGTCAAACTCATGTACCTGCCCACGCCATTTAAATTGTAACGGTACTTTTGGTACCGCTAGCGCAATAACTCGCTCAGGTTGAAAGTAAATCAATGGACGTGGGCGCTCCAGATCAAGCCAATTCATTTCTGGCGATGACCATGCTGCTGCAATGGTCTGCGCTGCCTTTTCAGGTATATGACTGTTACCAGGATGTAGACGTGTAATTTTTTCAAGCCCAATACGCGCACCTAGCTTTCCAATAAGGTCACCAAGATCTGTGTTGGTTAATTGCCCTACTGACACTTCAGGTCCCACATCAATATGGCTTTTGTAGTGCTGAGCATACATTAGCTCTGTTTGAGTAGCCACTATGCGTAGCACATCAATACCAAACTTTACTTCAATTTCAGCTAATTTCATTTTCAGGAGCAGTTGCATCCGTGCACAATCAGAAGAGGGGTATGTTAATCCAACATCAACCCACTGCATCGTTTGGTCAGTACGGTAAACTTCCAAACGCAACCGCCGTGCACCCCTACCTTTGGATTCCAAGCTATTAGCAAGTCGAGGTAATAATTTATTTAATGCAGCCAACATATCATCCATTAAACCAATAGGCTCAGGAAAAGTTAGCCGGCAAGCAAAATGCAAGGCTTGTTTTGAGGGATTTACAGGTTCAGGTGCAACACCCAAAGCCTGATCCATCCTATAGATTGTTCCCTTCCCAAAGCGTCGCGCAATCGCAGCACGCGGTTGATTCAATAAATCTTCAACCCGACATAATCCTAACCGGTTGAGTGATATTATTACATGATCTTCCAATCTCAAGGCTGCTACAGGCAAAGACGAAAGTGCCTGCCGAGTAAAGCCTGGCGCAGCTATACGTTGAGAAATGCTTTTACTAGATTTCAGCCGTGGAGCTTGCCCTCCCCGTTCCCAGTTGCGACGTTTGGCTGCGCGGGATCGAGTTGCATGTGCCTCTTGATCAATAGCATCACCAGTACGACTTAAACTTAAGGGTTGGCCAGCATAACGGGCTAACGCCCAAGCCGCACCTTTTGTATCAGCAATACCAATATGAACAGACAACCCAAGATCAATGCAATCCAACTCAACTTGTTGCACCACCCCTTCTTCACCACCAAATAAATGGGCACACCCAGTAAGATCTATTACCAGTGCATTTGAAACTTCCTCAGCCACCCAAGGCGAAAATTTATTCGCCCAGCGGCACAAGTTAGTCAAAAATTGGGCCTCAAGTTGAGGGTTTTGTGACTTAGTTATTAAACTTGGACATATTGCCATAGCATCACGCAGAGACTGGCCACAGCTTAAGCCTTGGCTTTCAGCAGTAATTGAAAGTGAGCTTATTAACTTTATCTGCCCAGTGTCACGCACTACAGCAAAAGGTAAATCCTCAGTCATACGTGCGTGCCGCAATAGCCGCTCTGCTCCCATTCGGGGAAACCATAAGGATAAAATTCGACGATGCATTATTTATATCAATAAAATTGTTCTTGTTATGTTCTGTTTATAAAAGGGAATAGCTAAGAGTCGAGTCCTCTGAAATTAAAAGCAGTGGAACACCTCACTAGTTCAGGTAAACAGTAGATACCAAGTGAGGAGCACACCATGACAAAACCCGTTGTTTTGTGTATTTTAGACGGATGGGGGTTGAGCAATATAAAGTCAGGTAACGCCCCAGAGCTAGCTCATACTCCCACATTTGATTACTTGATGGATAATTACCCCAATGCCACCCTTGTCACCCATGGAGTAGATGTAGGACTACCAAAGGGACAGATGGGAAATTCTGAAGTAGGTCACACTAACATTGGTGCAGGCCGTATAGTGCCTATGGATTTAGGCCAGATTGATTTAGCAATCAAAAATCAAAGTTTCTTCAAAAACATTAATATTTTAGGTTTCGCTAACGCTTTATTAAAATCTGGGGGAACTGCACATCTGCTCGGGCTAATCTCTGATGGTGGAGTGCATGGACACCTGGACCACATGCTTGCAGCCACTAAAATGTTAACGGAATTAGGCGTGCCCGTTGTAATCCACGCTATTGCCGATGGTAGAGACGTGGGGCCAACCTCAGCGGGAGCTTTCTTTGAAAAACTTGAAAAGAACCTACCAAGAAAAGCATGTATTGGTACCGTTACAGGCCGTTATTTTGTCCTAGACCGTGATAACCGTTGGGATCGAGTTCAAACTGCCTTTGCTGCTATTACAAATTCTGTAGGACCAAAATTTGAAAATGCAAAAGACATAATAATTAATGCCTATGAAATGGGGTTAACAGATGAATTCTTTCCAGCAAGCGTAATCGGAGATTATACAGGCCTTAAGCAGGAGGATGGCTTATTTTGCCTTAACTTCAGAGCAGACCGAGCCCGTGAAATACTCGCCGCAATTTGCCAGCCCAATTTTACTAAGTTTGATACTAGCAACCGACCAAAGCTGACAGCACAATTAGGAATGGTCAGCTATTCTAAATCTCATGACAGGTATCTCACGTCTGCTTTTCCAAAGCGTAAACTACCAAATACCTTAGGCACCTGGGTTGCAAAACACGACAAACTTCAATTGCGCCTAGCTGAAACTGAAAAATATCCACATGTGACATTCTTTATGAATGGTGGCGTCGAAGCGCCAGAAGAGGGTGAGGATAGGTTCATGCCACCTTCTCCCAAAGTCGCGACTTATGATTTGCAACCTGAAATGTCAGAAAATGAGGTTACAAATAAATTTGTGACGGCAATGGATGCTGGATATGATTTGATCATTACCAACTACGCCAATCCTGATATGGTGGGTCATACAGGAGACTTGTCAGCAGCCATCACAGCCTGTGAAGCCGTAGACAAGGGCTTAAGCCGCGTAATTAAGGCTCTTAAAAAGTCTGGTGGCGCCATGATACTAATCGCAGATCACGGTAATTGTGAAATGATGATCGATCCAAATACAGGCGGGCCACATACGGCACATACCACAAATGTTGTGCCGATAATTGCCATTGGCGTTGCGCCAAATAGTACAATCTCAAATGGGCGCTTAGCAGATGTAGCACCGACACTATTACAACTAATGAATTTACCGTCACCACCTGAGATGACTGGTAAGTCTTTATTGGCGTGAGTACATATTTTCAGAAATTTTAATCTAGACTACCGTTAAAAATCGCTGTTTTTTAATTATATTGTTGAAGTTACAACACACCTAATAGCTTGTATGTCTCACCCGTTGAACTACGTTACTTATAGTAAGTCACAAATGAAATAACGTACGTGACAAGCATCAATAATGCGCAGATAAGTTTAAAAGTCAGCTTGGAAATAAGGATAAGAAGATGAGAAAGTTTTTGATTGCCAGTGTAGTTGGCATTTTGCTTGGAGTGATTGTAACTCCACATCTGGCTGGGCCACTTCTGGCCGAAGAAACAGATCAGGCTAAAACCTATCAACAACTAGAATTATTTGGTAATCTTTTCGATCGAATTCGCGCAGAATATGTTGAAGAAATTGATGATGAAAAACTTATCGAGGCAGCAATTGATGGAATGCTCACCTCACTTGACCCACATTCCAGTTATCTTTCCCCAGAAGACGCAGCAGATATGCGAGTTCAAACACGTGGTGCTTTTGGTGGGCTTGGCATCGAGGTGACCCAGGAAGAGGGCTTCGTAAAAGTTATTACACCAATTGACGATACCCCGGCGGCCGAGGCCGGCATGCAGCCTGGTGACTTCATCACCCATGTGGACGGTGAAGGTCTTCTAGGGCTAACACTAGACGAGGCGGTCCAGTTGATGCGTGGTCCAGTTGGATCAGAAATTATAATAACCGTCGTGCGTGAAGAAGAACCTGAACCCTTCGATGTCAGCATAATTCGTGACACAATCAAACTAACGGCTGTACGGAGCCGATCAATTGGTCAGACCATCATAATGCGTGTCAGTACCTTTAACGACCAAACCTATCCTAATTTGAAAGACGGTATATCAAAGCAAATTGAGGAAGCGGGCGGTATCAATAATATCAACGGCTTTGTAGTGGATTTACGTAATAATCCAGGAGGACTACTGAACCAAGCCATAAAAGTTTCTGACGCCTTTCTTGAAAAGGGAGAGATAGTCTCGACCAGAGGCCGCAATCCGGCTCAAGGTGATCGATGGAACGCACGTGCTGGAGATTTAGCTCAAGGAAAACCGATCGTTGTTTTGATCAATGGGGGCTCAGCCTCAGCGTCCGAGATTGTTGCTGGAGCATTACAGGATCACAGCCGCGCCATCGTTGTGGGCACAAAAAGTTTTGGAAAAGGTTCAGTGCAAACTCTAATGCCCTTGCCTGGTGATGGCGCAATGCGCCTAACCACCTCACGCTACTACACTCCTTCAGGGCGTTCTATCCAAGCACTTGGCGTATCGCCAGACATCCTAGTAGAGCAGCCGCGACGCGCGCGCCAGACAGACGAACCTGAACCAGACGAAAGAAAAATGCGTACTGAAGCGGATTTGAGAGGATCTCTTGATAATGATAGCCTCTCAGACATTGAAAGGGAACAAATAGAGGCCGAACGCACCGCTGCCAAAGAAGCCGCTAAACTGCGTGAAGAAGACTTTCAATTAGCATATGCAATTGACCTTCTGAAAGGCCTTGCCACCATTAAATCGTCACAATAAATGGTGCATTCTACTAACATAATGAAACTACCATATCGTGCCAACGTTGGCATTATGGTTATTAATCAGGCAGGATTTGTGTTTGTCGCACAACGTCTAGATCACTATTCTGACGCCTGGCAAATGCCACAAGGTGGGGTAGATCCTGGCGAGGACACTCAAACTGCGGCAATACGGGAGTTAGAAGAGGAAACTGGAATTCCAGCTAATAAAGTGAATATAATCGCTGAAAGTAGCGGCTGGATTCCGTATGAATTGCCACCTGACTTGATTCCCAAGCTTTGGGATGGAAAATATCGCGGACAAAAACAAAAATGGTACTTAATGAAATTTTTAGGTGAAGATACCGATATTAATATAGACACGTCTGAACCTGAATTTTCCACTTGGAAGTGGATTGACCCCAAAGAACTACCAAACGCAATCGTACCATTTAAGCGCGATGTTTACGTACGTATCTTGGAAGAATTCCAAGATTTTTTATAGTCTCAAATCGCACGACTAAAATAGATTGACTCTAATTGTAAAAAAAGAAGATTCTCACCTTATAGCCAGCATTGGAACTCGGCCCTTAGCTGTCAAAATGTGGCATGTAGTTCCTTCAAAAACTGCAGCAGTAAGAGATTTTCCATATCCAGATCCACTATCTAGGTTCACACGGTTGGCATAGTGGGTCGCCTTTTCGATCGGCGTGTGCCCATGAACAATTAGCTTAGTGTATTGCCCACTATAGTTGTGAAATTCTTCTCTTATCCATAGAAGATCCTCTTCGTTTTGGTCCTGCAATTCCACATTAGGCCGAATACCCGCATGACAGAAAAAAAGATCGTTTGTTTCATAACTCAACTTACAGTTAGCTAAAAATTTATGGTGGCTGTTCGGCACTGCTGACAAGGTAGCTGCGTGCAAGTCATTCAGGCGGTATCTCTTGGAAAAGTTCAGGCCGTAAGACATCAAAGTATTTCGCCCACCCAGCCTTTCATGTAGCCAACTTAAATCAATAAAAAGATGCGGATCGCTGCGTGACGGGGTTTGCAGAAACCACTCAAACATACGATCGTGGTTACCCTTGAGAAAAACCCAGTTCTGTCCAAGCTTTTGACCCCTGATAAGTAAGTCCAACACCTTACGGCTATCTGGACCACGATCCACATAGTCGCCAAGAAAGACTGTCAGAGCCTCTGACCCACCATCTGCCTGAACTAATTCTAAAGCATGCTCAAGCATACCAAATTCTCCGTGGATATCGCCAATCACATAGATAGGGTTCATCAAACGTCAAACTCCAGCCGACTTACCTGGCTAAATTTACCAGTAGCGCCCAGATCAGCAAGTACATTATCTCCAATAGCTTCATCTACATTCAATAAGGCTATTGCCTCCCCACCAGCGTCAGCACGACCTAAAGTAAAGTTGGCGATATTAACACCATTTCGACCCATAATTGTCCCTAATAAGCCAATTATACCGGGCACATCAGTATTGGTTGTATATAGCATATGTCTACCAATCGCCGCGTCAACATTGATACCTTTGATCTGAATAAAGCGAGGCTTTCTATCACTAAATACGGTACCGGCCACTGAGCGTTCACGTTTTGGCGTCACAACGGTAACCTTGATGTAGGCATCAAACACGCCTGATTTATTTTGATTGGTTGTACTAATTTGGATACCGCGCTCAAGAGCTATGACTGGTGCACTGACCATATTTACATCCGGGTTTCCAGTTTTCATTATTCCCGCAATTACACCACAGTTTAGAGCTTCCATGTTCATTTCGGAAACAGTACCGTCGTATAAAATATTGATAGCGTTTATGGGTTCATCCGTCATCTGGCCAATAAATGCGCCTAAATACCCTACAAGTTGAAGCCAAGGACCCATAACTTTAGCCTCTTCAGAAGTCACAGACGGCATGTTCAACGCATTTGATACCGCTCCCGTAAGTAAATAATCCGACATTTGCTCCGCAACCTGGATAGCCACGTTTTCCTGCGCCTCAGTAGTTGCTGCACCTAAATGGGGTGTACATACAACATTTGGCAAATTAAATAGAGGACTATTGGTTGCAGGTTCAGTTTCGAATACATCGAAAGCCGCACCAGCCACGTGGCCAGATTTTATGGCAAGCGCCAGGGCTTTTTCATCTACCAACCCACCGCGTGCACAGTTGATAATCCTAACACCAGGTTTCATCTTTGCTATAGCTTCAACACTAATGATATTAGTTGTTTGATCAGTTTTTGGTACGTGAAGTGAAATGAAATCAGCTCGCTCAAACAGTGCAGCCAGCTCTACCTTCTCAACACCCAATTTGTTCGCTCGGTCTTCCGACAAAAATGGATCGTAGGCGACGACCTTCATCTTCAAACCAACAGCACGTTCACAAACGATCCCACCAATATTGCCCGCTCCAATCACACCCAAAGTTTTACTCGTCAACTCCACGCCCATAAACTTAGATTTTTCCCATTTTCCAGCATGGGTCGAGGCACTCGCCTCAGGGATCTGCCTCGCCACAGCAAACATCATTGCTATGGCATGTTCGGCGGCTGTGATCATATTTCCAAATGGCGTGTTCATCACGATCACACCCTTTTTTGATGCAGCAACACGGTCAATATTGTCCACGCCAATACCAGCCCGTCCAATCACTTTCAGGTTAGAAGCAGCGTTGATAATTTTTTCAGTAGCTTTTGTTGCCGACCGAATGGCCAAACCATCATATTGACTGATTACGGAGAGCAATTTGTTCCTATCTTTTCCCAAATCAGGTTCAAAATCTACGTCAATGCCACGATCACGGAAAATCTGAACAGCTGTTGCAGACAATTTGTCAGATACGAGTACTTTTGGTGCCATTTGGGCTCTCCTTATGAAGTATATTTTCCTGATACAGGATAGAAAGATCTCTTAGAGTTACTGGGCGTTCAGCTCAGTTTGGTAGGCCCACTCAAGCCAAGGCAACATAGTCTCTACGTCTGTAGTTTCGACCGTGGCACCACACCAAATTCGTAAGCCTGCAGGCGCCTCACGATAGGAACCTACATCAAGGGCAGCACCTTCCATTTCCAACCGTCTGGCAACAGATTTTGCGAATCCAGATGGATCTTTGATATTAGGGTCCGTAAACTTTAAACAGACAGAGGTAACAGACCGTGTAGTAGGATCTACGGCCAAGTTATCAATCCAATCCCGAGCAGCGCAAAAATTCCATATCGCTTGCGCGTTGGCCTGAGCCCGGGTCATCAAACCTTTTAGCCCTCCAACAGACAAGGCCCACTCTAGCGCAAACAAATAATCTTCTACACAGAGCATCGACGGCGTGTTGATCGTCGCACCAGTAAAAATACCATCAATCAACTTACCACCTTTTGTCAGGCGAAAAATCTTAGGTATCGGCCAAACTGGGGTGTAACTTTCCAATCGGGCCACTGCCCTTGGAGAGAGGATTAATACGCCATGTGCCGCTTCACCTCCCAACACTTTTTGCCAGCTAAAGGTCGTTACATCAAGCTTGTCCCAAGGTAGATCCACGGCAAAAGCGGCTGATGTGGCGTCGCAGAGTGTCAAACCCGCACGGTCAACAGGAATGATATCCCCAGAAGCCAAACACACTCCCGATGTGGTCCCGTTCCAAGTGAAACACACATCATCGTCGTAGTTTAGGTCAGACATGTCAAAAATATGACCATAAAGTGCAATATGCTCAGAAGCTTCAACTTTTAATTGTTTAACTACGTCACTGACCCATCCCGCGCCAAAGCTTTCCCAAGCTACCATCTGCACGGGACGCTCTCCAAGCATCGACCAGAGAGCCATCTCGAAAGCACCTGTATCAGAGGCGGGTACAATACCAATCTTATAATCTTCAGGAACCTTCAAAACATGGCGCGTTTGGGAGATAGCCTTCACCAATTTATCCTTGCCACCGGCAGCTCGATGCGAACGGCCGAGCCAAGCATCCGTCAAAGAGGAATGCGTCCATGTAGGCGGTTTGGTACAAGGACCAGACGAAAATCGCGGGTTTTCCGGCCGCAACGCCGGTCTTTTAATAGCCATTGATACTATCCTCACAGATAAGCGCCCTTCGTTGGGGAAGGGTGTCCCAAGGCTAGAATTACCCTCAGATCTACGCAGCTACAATGCTGAAAATACAACATTCCAATAATAATTATAGAGTTAGCAGGCTACTTATTTAGTGCATAGGAAACAAATGCGCCAATAAATTTCAGCATATTTCCTGAAAAATTGCCAAATTACGGATAAGCCGCTCGCAATTTATTTACTTTAGCTTCAGTAACATCGCCTCGAATAATGCTATGCATGGTACCGTCAGGATCTACTAAAGCTACGTAGATTTCTGACCGCTCTTTAATATCTAAGGCACTATTAAAAGAGTTTCGACTTGAGTAAATTGTGATCGTCCGTACCCTCATATCAAGTGATGTGATATAAGAGCGCATTCCCTTATCAATGATAAGACCTAAAAAATGCAGGTAAGTTTAGGCTTCGCCCATTGAGATCATCAGCGGTCAAGTTTGGGAAAACAATATCTGCATGTACCGTGGCAGACAGAATTATCATCAAAAGTGTAGCTAAAGTTTGGACCATGACTTAACCTCGCTTAAATACAATCTTTGCCGTTCATTCGGTCTCATCAATACATTGAATCACTTGTAACTTGCCAGAGTTGTTGGCAAATCAATCTCAAGTTACGAAAGGGCATCTCCATGTTTATTGCAACTTTGTTGTGCAAACCTGGCCTTAATGTGCTGGTACCCGCACTGACACAATCTCTCCTCAGCGCCTGGGGGGGCCGCAATTTGATCTGGTTGGCAGCTATGGAAGCTGCCGAGTTTGAAATCCTGTCCGTACCTGAAAATTTTTTGCAGGTATGGACAGACATGCAAAAAAAAGGTGTTGATTTAATAGTCCAACCCAAAGTGGGGCGCCGAAAAAAAATGCTTCTAGCTGACATGGATAGCACAATGATCGAACAAGAATGCATTGATGAGTTGGCCACAGAAGCAGGCGTTGGAACAGCAGTCTCAGACATTACCGCTCGCGCTATGAATGGCGAGTTGGATTTTGAGTATGCCCTACTTGCACGTGTGGAGCTTTTAAAAGGTTTGCCCATTAAAAGAATTGAACAGGTCTATCAAAAGAGAATAACTTTTGCGCTTGGCGGAGAAGTTCTTGTAGCTACAATGCGCACTCATCAAGGATATGCCGCATTGGTGAGTGGAGGGTTTACCAATTTTACGCGGCCTGTAGCAGCAAAACTGGGGTTTGATGAGCATCGTGCCAATACTCTATTGCAGGCCAATGCAGCCCTCACCGGCCAAGTAGGCACCCCAATTTTAGGACGGGAAGCTAAAGTCACCGCTCTAAAAGAAATTTCAGCAGCCCAGGACCTACAAATAACTGATGTTTTAGCCGTAGGTGATGGTGCAAACGATTTAGGTATGCTGCAGTTGGCTGGAACAGGCGTCGCTCTGAATGCAAAACCTAATGTGCAGGATCAAGTATCCATACGAGTAAACCATGGTGATCTAACTTCTTTGTTGTATCTCCAGGGTTATTTGAAGTCAGAATTTGTAACCCCAAATAATGTATCAGAAGTCCCACATTAATCTAGAGCAACAATAATGCTGCCAGTCTGCAACCCATCCCAATTACTGATGGGACCCAATCGCTTAACAGCAGCAGGATGTAACGCATTTAGCAGACCCATTCGTATTAATAGAGCTGTAATCACTGCTTCACTTGCCCTAAAAGCTCCATCATCGATTTTTATGGCTACACCCAGTTTTTTGCTAGGTATAATTGCTGTAAA
>TARA_B110000093_G_scaffold42062_1_pt1 | contig 15405 bp, 10 predicted proteins | sample TARA_B110000093 | Tara Oceans TARA_B110000093 (sample SAMEA4397390) | marine metagenome | biome: Polar Biome; feature: [MIX] marine epipelagic wind mixed layer (ENVO:01000061); material: water (ENVO:00002006), including particulate matter (ENVO:01000060) such as... | depth 10-100 m | reverse complement strand
CGAAGTAGTAGCCCAGGCGCTGCAAGAGTCCCTAAGCGCTTTGGCGGTCGTGGAAGACGCGGCAACCCTAAGAAGCCAGAAGGCCCAGATTGTCGGAGAGAACTCCCCGATTAGCAGGCTAAATGCTTTGATCAAGTCAGTGCCCAATGAGCAAAAGGCTGAGGCTGGCAAATTAGTTGGAGGGGCTAGGGCGCAGCTAAATCATGCGTTTCAGGAAAAAGAGGTCAAGCTTGAGTCGCTAGCGGCTAACGAGGCGCTTGCCAGCGAAAAAGTTGATATGACTGCGGCACCAAAGTTTATAAATCTTGGCGCAAGGCACCCGTTGTCTCTTTTGATGGACCAGGTCAGCGATGTATTCGTTGGCATGGGCTGGGAGATAGCCGATGGCCCCGAGCTTGAAAACGAATGGTTTAATTTCGACGCCTTAAATTTCCACCCCGACCACCCAGCCAGGGCAATGCAAGACACTTTCTTTGTGAAACCAGTTGAGAATCACCTACTCTTGCGGACTCACACCTCTCCTGTTCAGGTTAGATCCTTGCTCGAGCGTGAACTACCGGTTTATGTGCTGTGCCCGGGCAGAGTCTTTAGAACCGATGAGTTAGATGCAACCCACACTCCGGTTTTCCATCAGGTGGAGGGTTTGGCGATCGATAAGGGCCTGACCATGGCCGACCTTCGGGGAACTTTGGAGCACTTTGCAAGAGTGATGTTTGGCGATGAGGCCAAAATCAGATTGAGGCCGAGTTTTTTCCCTTTCACTGAGCCTTCTGCAGAACTGGATGTTTGGCATCCGGATGCCAAAGGCGGTCCTAGGTGGGTCGAGTGGGGTGGCTGCGGCATGGTCAATCCAAACGTGTTGCTCGCCGCAGGAATTGATCCCGAGGTCTATTCCGGATTCGCTTTCGGGATGGGTATTGAAAGAACTTTGATGTTTAGAAACGGCGTGAAAGACATGCACGACATGGTCGAAGCCGATGTTCGTTTTAGCGCTCAGTTTGGATCGGTGATCTAGATGAGAATTCCACTTGGCTGGCTCGGCGAAATGGTTGAGCTTGGTTCTAAAGTCACCCCGAATGACGTGATGGCTGAACTCGTGAAAGTTGGCCTCGAAGAAGAAGGCTCCCATGGTGGGGACATTTCCGGACCGGTGGTCGCTGGGGAAGTGCTGTCCTTCGAGGCTGAAGAGCAGAAAAATGGGAAAACTATTCGTTGGTGCCAAGTCCGAGTTGCAACCAGCGGCGACGAAGAGATCAGGGGCATCGTCTGTGGTGCAGCTAATTTCGTGGCAGGAGACAAGGTTGTAGTAAGCCTGCCAGGTGCGGTTTTGCCCGGAGGGTTCGAGATTGCAGCTAGAAAAACCTACGGACATGTGTCCGATGGAATGATTGCGTCTTCCAGAGAGCTTGGGCTGGGAGATGAGCACGAAGGAATTCTTGTCCTCAGCTCTATAGGCCTGGACCCTGAAATTGGGCTCGATGCAATCACACTGCTGGGCTTGGATGAGTCTGCCGCAGAGGTGAACGTGACTCCGGACCGTGGTTACTGCCTTTCCATAAGAGGAATCGCAAGAGAGTATTCGCATGCGACCGGAGTGAAGTTTCAAGACCCGGTTCTCTCCATTGATCCGGTAATGGGCTCAGGCTTTACGCTCGAAGTCAAGGACAGTGCCCCCGTTCACGGTAAGGCTGGCTGCAGTCAGTTTGTCCTGGTTGGAGTTTCTGGCCTGGACGCTGAGGCGAAGGTTCCGGATTGGATGGTAAGCCGTCTCAAGCTTGCCGGTATGCGCTCGATCTCAATTGCGGTGGACATCACGAACTATGCGATGCTCGAGCTCGGTCAGCCACTGCACGCTTACGATCTTGACAAGCTAGTTGGGGGCATAAGCGTTCGCCGAGCAAAGGCCGGCGAAGAGCTCGTAACACTGGATCAAAAAACCAGAAAGCTTCACGAAGAAGACTTGCTAATCTGTGATGAACAGGGCCCAATAGGAATCGCCGGCGTGATGGGTGGTGCCCGGACCGAAGTTGGTGCGAGCACTAAGTCGGTTCTTATAGAGGCGGCGATTTTCGATCCGATCTCGATTGCAAGAAGCGCTAGGCGCCACAAACTGCCGTCCGAAGCGTCGAAGCGGTTTGAGCGTGGAGTAGACAGTTCCATCTCTAGAGCTGCGGCCTCAAGGGCAGCGGGGTTATTGACCGAGCTTGCCTCCGGAAGCCTTAGCGGTCTCGGTGCCGAATACGCAAGCGTGTTTGAACCCACAGCAATCGAGATGAAACTTGACTATCCGGGCCAATTGGTGGGTGTTGAGTACTCAGCAGACCAAGTGATTGCAAGCCTCGAGGAGATCGGCTGCTCGGTTACCAAAATCGAAGATCTCGTTCAGGTCATTGTGCCCAGCTGGCGTCCTGACATTACTCATAAGACTGACTTGGTTGAAGAGGTCGCAAGGCTTATCGGATACGACAAAATTCCAGCCAGGCTGCCGGTTGCACCTCCGGGGCGTGGCCTCACATCAAGGCAGAAACTTCGCCGCCGGGTGCTATCAGGACTCACTAGCGCTGGATTCGTCGAGGTTCTGAACTATCCATTTGTCTCTGCTGAACAAAACGGCTGGATGGGTTCGGTTAGCGCTGTAGAGCTTGAAAACCCTATGCAGTCTGAGGCGAGTTTCTTGAGAACGTCATTGGTTCCGGGGTTGATTGCCGCTGCCGCCAGAAACATTTCTCGCGGATCCACCGACATAGCTTTACTAGAAGAGGGTTCGGTATTTCTGCCAAATGGCGGCAGTGCCGTGACCGCTTTGCCCGCGGGTAATGAGCGACCCTCGGAAGCAACTCTGGCCGCGCTTAAGGCTGCAATACCAGGGCAGCCGAGGTTGGTTTCTGGTCTGCTCGCGGGCAACTGGTTACCTCAAAGCCCAGGGCAGCACTCGATACCGGCAGGCTATCCTCAGGCCTTGGGCGCAGTAGATATAGTCATGCAGCAGGCTGCTGTTTCTTTTGAGCTAGAGCAACTTGAGATTGCCGGCCTTCACCCGGGACGGGCCGCGAATGTGTTGGTGGCTGGAAAAGTGGTGGGATTTGTCGGCGAAGTTCACCCAGAGCTAGCTTCACAAAATCACCTACCCAGGTCCGTTGGGGTTTTTGAGTTGAATCTGGATGAAATTTTCGCTGTGGCTCCAGATTTGGTTCAGGCACAGGAGCTCGGTGTTATGACTTTCCTGACGCAGGATCTTTCTCTCGTGGTCGATTTTCAGGTCAGTGCTGCCGATTTGATCAAGAGCATCGTTACCGGCGCCGGAGGTCTTCTAGAAGAAATCCGCTTGGTTGATGACTACCGGGGTAAAGGTTTAGACGCTGACCAAAAATCCCTGACTTTCTCACTGCTGTTTCGAGCGCATGATCGCACTCTTACCCAAGCGGAGGCTACTGCAGCCAGGGACCAGGCTGTGGAGCTTGCAAACCAACAATTCGGCGCAACTCTAAGGGGCTAAATGACTATTCAGGTGGCAGTTGCTGGAGCAAGTGGATACGTTGGCGGAGAGCTTTTGCGCCTAATAGCAGCGCATCCGATGCTCGACCTTGGAGCCGTCACTGGCCACAGCAATGTTGGTCAAAGCCTCGGCCAGCTCCAGCCCCATATCCCAGAATTTGCCGATCGCGTTTTAGTAGAAACTTCGGTTGAGAATCTGGCGGGACACGAAGTTGTATTTCTAGCCTTGCCGCACACCAAAAGTGCGGAACTGGCAGCGCAGCTTCCTACCCACGTCATGGTGATTGACTGCGGAGCTGATTTTAGATTGCAAGACGCAGCCGCTTGGGAAACTTATTACCAAACTACTCACGCCGGCTCATGGCCCTACGGCCTCCCGGAGCTAACTCTGGCAACCGGAGGCAAACTCAGGACTGAACTTCGTGAAGTTAGGCGCTTAGCGATACCGGGCTGTAACGTTACAGCGGTTTCGCTTGCATTGGCACCGGCGCTGGCAGCGGGGCTTATCGAACCAGATGACATCGTCTCAGTACTATCGGTTGGAACCTCTGGAGCTGGAAAAGCAAGCAGCATTGACCTATTGGCAGCCGAGGTTCTTGGATCTGCGAGAGCCTACGGGGTGGGGGGAGCTCATCGACACACTCCGGAGATTGAGCAGAACCTGTCGTTGGCAGCTGACAAGCCGGTGACAGTGTCGATGACTCCGGTTCTGGTCCCGATGTCCAGGGGAATTTTGGCCGTTAATACTGCAAAGCCCTCTAGTCGTTTTTCACTGGAGCATCTCCGAGATGTGTATCAGAGCGCCTACGGGGACGAAAGTTTTGTCCAGCTACTTCCGGAGGGTCAGCTGCCGAGAACCGCTAGCGTATTGGGCACGAATAACGCCCAGATTTCTCTTGCTTTTGATGAGCACGCGCAGAAAGTTATTGTGGTGAGCGCGATCGATAATTTGGTCAAAGGGACAGCTGGCGCCGCCATTCAGTGCATGAACATTGCTCTTGGATTGACGGAGCAGGTTGGCTTGAGCTCGATTGGGGTCGCTCCATGAGTGTTGTCGGCCCTAAGGGCTTCGTAGCCTCCGGAGTCGCGGCTGGGCTGAAAGCCAGTGGCGGTCTTGATGTTGCCCTTGTAGTAAACCAGGGGCCCAATAGTGCCGTGGCCGCGGTGTTCACAACAAATCGATGTCTTGCAAATCCAATTCTCTGGTCCAAGCAGGTTGTTGCTGGTGGACAGGCCAGAGCTATCGTTTTGAACTCCGGCGGAGCCAACTGTTACACCGGCGCGCAGGGTTTTCAAACGACGCATGCGACCGCAGAAAAACTTGCCGAACTTAGCGGATTCCCCGCAGCTGAAATTGTGGTCTGCTCGACCGGCCTAATAGGCGAGCAGCTAGACAGACCTAAATTACTGAGCGGGGCAACCTCGGCCTTCGAAGCGCTTTCGGAAACAGGTGGACAAGACGCGGCTCACGCAATCATGACCACTGACACCGTCGCAAAGCTTGGATCAAGATCAAGTGCTGACGGTTGGGCTCTGGGCGGGATGGCTAAGGGAGCTGGAATGCTGGCCCCGGGACTTGCAACAATGCTCGTGGTTATCACCACCGATGCGGTTATGGATGGCGAACAGCTGGACACTGCCCTCAGGGCTGCCACCCGAGTGAGTTTCGATCGACTTGATTCGGATGGCTGCATGTCCACTAACGACCAAGTCACTTTGATGTCTTCTGGGGCAAGCCAGAAAACGCCGGACTTAGCAGAGTTCACGGCATTGCTCACTGAGCTTTGCAAGGAGCTGGCGCTGAAGCTGCTAGATGATGCCGAGGGGTCAAGTCACAACATTCACATCACCACGCAAGGCGCCAAGACCGAGGATGACGCTCTAGAAGTTTCTAGGGCAGTAGCTCGCAACAACCTGTTCAAGGCTGCAATCTTTGGCAAAGACCCGAACTGGGGCAGAATCTTGGCAGCGGTCGGAACAACTTCAGCAGAATTTGATCCTTACGGGATAGACGTGTCTATCAACTCCATATTGATTTCTTCCAAGGGGGAGCCGGCCGAAGATCGTTCAAAGGTTGACTTGCGCGGTAAAGAGGTTCAAGTGGTTATAGACCTTCATGCCGGTAGCCTCAGCGCTACGGTTGTTACCAATGACCTAACCCACAGCTACGTCGAAGAGAACAGCGCATACTCAAGCTAATGATTCCAGCAAATACGGACCAAGCACTTGCAAGACTCAAGGCCGAAACTCTCATCGAGTCGCTGGATTGGCTGCGAGAGTTCCACGGGCGAATAGTTGTGGTGAAATTCGGCGGGAATGCGATGGTTGACGAGCAGCTGCAGCTGGCATTTGCTCAGGACATGGCATATCTTCGGTTCGTGGGCATTAAGCCGGTTGTGGTGCATGGCGGAGGGCCACAAATAACTGCCAGGCTCGCTGAAATTGGAATTGAAAGTGAATTTCGGGCTGGAATGCGCTACACCGATGAAAAGACCATGATGGTTGTTAGAGACGTACTTAGAAATCAGATCTCTAAAAACTTAGCGACTCTCATTGAGGAATCTGGAGCACAGACCGTGGTTCTCTCCGGCGAAGATGATTCCCTGTTTAGGGCCACGAAGGTAAAGGGTCAGACTTCGGAAGGTGAGGTCGATTTGGGCCTTGTCGGTGAAGTGAAGACTGTCAATCCAAGAGCAGTGCTTCAAGCACTTGACCAGGGCAAGGTGCCCGTTATTTCCTCTGTGGCGCCGTCTAACTCCGGGCAACTGTTAAATGTCAATGCTGACCTAGCTGCATCGGCGCTCGCGATTGCGCTCGGTGCCGATAAGTTGATGGTGCTAACTGATGTTCCAGGTCTCTATGCGAACTGGCCAGAATTAGACTCACTTTTGTCCGAGATAAGTGTGGAGGAGCTAACCGAGCTGATGCCTAAGCTTGAATCTGGGATGATTCCAAAAATGCAAGCCTGCTTGCGCGCGGTTCAGGGTGGGGTTCCAAAGGCTCACATCATTGACGGCAGACAACCGCACAGCATCCTGCTGGAAATCTTCACAAAAGCCGGTGTCGGTACCCAGGTAACGAGTTAGGGACAAATTGACCAAGCACTTTTTAAAGGACGATGACATTACTCCGTCCGAGCAGGCCCAGATTATCGATAGCGCCATCAAGCTAAAGGCGGACCGATTTAGCGAGAGGCCGTTTGCTGGACCTCAAACCGTGGCGGTTATTTTTGATAAGACCTCCACAAGGACAAGGGTTTCATTCGCTGTCGGTATTGCAGAACTAGGGGGGATCCCTCTAATCATTGATAGCGGTGTCTCGCAGTTGGGCAAGAAAGAGTCAGTTGCCGACACGGCCAGAGTTCTAGAGCGCCAAGTAGCTCAAATTGTTTGGCGGACGTATTTGCAGGCCGGGCTTGATGAAATGGCCGCCAATTCTTCGGTTCCAGTTATAAACGCACTGAGCGACAGCTGGCACCCATGTCAGTTGTTGGCTGATCTGATGACAATCAAAGAGTGCTTCGGGAAAACCGAGGGCCTAAAGCTTGCCTACGTCGGTGATGCCAATAACAACATGGCAAATAGCTACCTTGTTGCCTGCGCCATGGCGGGTATGGACGTTTCGATCGCTGCTCCAGAAGGCTATGGGCCAGACTCGGCGGTCTTGGATCGTGCCCGAGAAATTGCTGCTATTCAAGGGGGCACGATATCCTCGTCTAATGATCCAGTCGCGGCCGTAGCTGGTGCTCACGTCGTGGTAACCGACACCTGGGTATCAATGGGCATGGAGGATCAAGCTCAAGAGCGTGCCCTGGTGTTCCAAGCCTTCACGGTGGACTCGGCTTTGATGTCCGGGGCAGAAAAAGACGCAATATTCCTTCACTGCCTGCCTGCTTACCGTGGCTTTGAAGTCAGCGCGGATGTTATCGATGGCAGCCAGTCAAGAGTTTGGCAGGAAGCCGAAAACAGACTTCATGCCCAGAAGGCCCTGATGGCCTGGCTTGCCGAACAAAACTAGACTTTAGACAACAGGAAATTGGGTAGAAATGGCGCAAAGTAAAGACTCTCTCTGGGGAGGCCGGTTTGCCGGAGGCCCGAGCGAAGCACTCGCGGCTCTTTCTAAGTCGACTCATTTTGACTGGCGCCTTGCGACCTATGACCTAAGGGGCACTTCCGCTCACCTGGTGGCGCTTCATGCCGGAGGGTACCTCACTAAAGATGAGCTTGCGGTCCTGAACAAGGCGGTTGCTGAGCTAACCAAGCGAGTCGAAGGCGGTTCCTTTGTACCAAAGGCAACCGAAGAGGATGTCCATGCGGCTCTTGAACGCGGGCTTATTCAGATAGCCGGAGCTCAGCTTGCCGGAAAGATTAGGGCCGGTCGATCACGCAATGACCAGATTGCCACTCTGATTAGGATTTTTATGCTGGACGCAGCCGACGCAATCGAAGCTCAGGTTCTGGATTACCTAGACGCTCTTTGCAGCCAGGCTGAGAATCACATTGGTGTTGCAATGCCCGGCAGGACACATTTCCAGCTAGCGCAGCCGGTTTTGCTTTCACATCATTTGCTGGCACATGCTTGGCCACAGGTTCGAAACCTGCAGCGACTAGAGGATTGGCGGAAAAGAACGAATCGTTCGGCCTACGGTGCCGGCGCTTTGGCGGGAAGCACTTTGGGTCTGGATCCAAAACTCGTTGCTGAAGAGCTTGGGCTCAAAGGTGTTAGCGAAAACAGCATGGATTCCACCAGCAGTCGAGACTTAGTTGCGGAGTTCGTGTTCATCTTGAGTTTGATCGGGATCGACCTTTCAAGAATTAGCGAAGAGGTGATTGCCTGGGTTTCTTATGAGTTCGGGTACGCAACTCTTGCAGACGAGTTCTCAACTGGATCCTCGATAATGCCTCAGAAAAAAAACCCAGACATTGCCGAATTGACCAGAGGTAAATCCGGAAGGCTCATTGGAAACCTAACTGGACTTCTAGCGACCCTCAAGGGCTTGCCGCTTAGTTATAACCGTGACTTGCAGGAGGACAAGGAGCCCATGTTCGACTCTTTTGACTCCCTGATGCTTATTTTCCCGGCATTTATCGGAATGATCTCTACTTTGACCTTTGATAAGGAACGACTGGAATTCTTGGCTCCCAAGGGCTTCTCGCTCGCGACTGACGTTGCGGAGTGGCTAGTTAAACAAGGAGTTGTTTTCAGGGATGCCCACGAAATTACGGGTCAGTTGGTCCAGTTCTGTGAGGCGAACGAGCTTGAGCTTGATCAGGTCAGCGATGAGCAACTGGCAAAGGTTTCTAAGCACCTAAAGCCTGAAGTTAGAAAAGTTCTGAAGGTTTCCGGTTCGATTGAAGCAAGGAATGGCGCCGGAGGAACTTCTTCCTCTCAGGTAATAGATCAGCTAGTTGCTCTTCGCAAGCTTGCGCCGCATCGGAGGGCCTAATGGCTGACTCATCAACACTTTCAGCTCAAAAGAACGATTCTTCATTCACACACGTGTTAGATGAGCTCAATTGGCGAGGTCTGGTGGCCCTGTCAACCGATGCTTCCGCGCTCAAGGAAGCGCTGAATAAGCCGATCACTTTTTATTGTGGTTTTGACCCAACGGCTCCGAGCCTTCACCTTGGAAACTTAGTTCAGCTACTCACCATGCGTCGGTTGCAATTAGCCGGGCATCACCCGCTCGCGTTGGTCGGGGGAGCCACGGGCCTAATCGGTGACCCGAAGCCGACTGCGGAGCGAACGCTGAACGATCGAGAGACCGTTGCTAGCTGGGTTACCAAGCTAAGTGATCAGAATCGAAAGTTTTTATCATTCGAGGGTGAAAACAAGGCGCAGATGGTGAATAACCTTGATTGGACCAGCCAATACAGTGCAATTGACTTCCTGAGAGATATCGGCAAGCACTACCGGGTCGGCAAGATGCTTGCAAAAGATGCGGTTAGCGCGAGGCTGAACTCCGACAGCGGTATCAGCTACACCGAGTTCAGTTACCAGATTCTTCAGGGGCTAGATTTCTTGGAGCTTTATAGGCGTTTCGATTGTGTTCTTGAAACCGGCGGCAGCGATCAGTGGGGAAACCTGACCTCTGGGGCGGATCTGGTTCATCGAGTTGAGGGCAAGAGCGTTCACTTGATTGCGACACCATTGATCACAAACGCAGATGGCAAAAAGTTCGGTAAGTCCGAGGGCAACGCAGTTTGGCTGGATAAGGACCTCACTAGTGCGTATGCAATGTATCAGTTTTGGCTCAATACCGACGACGCCGATGTTGTTGATCGGCTAAAGGTATTTACTTTCCTAACACGCAAGGAGATTGAGGATTACGAGCAACAGGTCTTAGCCGAGCCTCATAAGCGAGCAGCACAACGCAGGCTGGCCCTCGAGGTTACCGAGCTAGTGCACTCTCAAAAGGAGGCGCTTGCCGCGGAGAAGGCCTCTCAGGCGCTATTTGGGCAAGGTGAACTGGCCGAGCTTGAACCGGAAACATTGCGAGTTGCCCTAAAAGAACTGCCACATATCAGTTGCGAAACTGGTATTTCGGTCGTGACTGCTTTGGTCGAGTCAGGCCTGGTTGAATCTAATGGTCAGGCACGCCGTGCAATCGCTCAAGGTTCGGTTGCCGTCAATAAAATCAAGGTTACCGACGAGCTTGCCGTTATAGACCAGTATTTACCTGGAAAAGTGGCGGTTTTATCGCGTGGAAAAAAGTCACTCGCAGGCTTATTTTTCGGCTAAAACACGCCGGTTTATCTTGGATTTGACAAGGTTATAAAAACGTGACTAAGCTTTCCCAAGTTGACCAAAGTTTGGCAAGATCCGATTGTGATCGCCGGCTCAAGTACAACACTTCCAAGTACTAAATACTGGCCCTTGTGGCCAAGTGTTTTAGTGTCTAGGATTTAGGTCTTCCAACTAGGGAAATCGCAAGAAATTACTGGGCAACCAGGAGTTGACAGCGGCCCCAAAATCGGTAGACTTGAAAAGTTGCTCTGCGTAGGACCCGGAAGGGAAATCACAGAAGCATCCGATCTTTGAGAACTCAACAGCGTGCACTATGTAATGCCAAAAACCTTGGCAGGAACTTGTTCCTGGCAAGATCCTTTTTGGATAAAGATATGAAACAGAATTGTCAGTAGACAGTTCGAAAGCCAAATCAAATTGATCGCCTCATTTCCGAGGCGTTCGTAAAAGCTTTGCCGATTTATCGGCAGAATTGATTTTTACGGAGAGTTTGATCCTGGCTCAGGACGAACGCTGGCGGCGTGCTTAACACATGCAAGTCGAACGATGAAGCTGGAGCTTGCTCCGGCGGATTAGTGGCGAACGGGTGAGTAACACGTGAGCAATCTGCCCTTGACTCTGGGATAACTGCGGGAAACTGTAGCTAATACCGGATACTTTCCTCGGTGGGCATCCACTGAGGAAGAAAGAATTTCGGTCAAGGATGAGCTCGCGACCTATCAGCTAGTTGGTGAGGTAAAGGCTCACCAAGGCGACGACGGGTAGCCGGCCTGAGAGGGTGACCGGCCACACTGGGACTGAGACACGGCCCAGACTCCTACGGGAGGCAGCAGTGGGGAATATTGCACAATGGACGAAAGTCTGATGCAGCAACGCCGCGTGAGGGACGAAGGCCTTCGGGTTGTAAACCTCTTTTAGCAGGGAAGAAGCGAAAGTGACGGTACCTGCAGAAAAAGCACCGGCTAACTACGTGCCAGCAGCCGCGGTAATACGTAGGGTGCAAGCGTTGTCCGGAATTATTGGGCGTAAAGAGCTCGTAGGCGGTTTGTCGCGTCTGCTGTGAAATTTCGAGGCTCAACCTCGAACTTGCAGTGGGTACGGGCAGGCTAGAGTGCAGTAGGGGAGATGGGAATTCCTGGTGTAGCGGTGGAATGCGCAGATATCAGGAGGAACACCAATGGCGAAGGCACATCTCTGGGCTGTAACTGACGCTGAGGAGCGAAAGCGTGGGGAGCGAACAGGATTAGATACCCTGGTAGTCCACGCCGTAAACGGTGGGTGCTAGCTGTGGGCCACATTCCACGTGGTCCGTGACGAAGTTAACACATTAAGCACCCCGCCTGGGGAGTACGGCCGCAAGGCTAAAACTCAAAGGAATTGACGGGGGCCCGCACAAGCGGCGGAGCATGCGGATTAATTCGACGCAACGCGAAGAACCTTACCAAGGCTTGACATATACAGGAAAAGCGTAGAAATACGCTCCCCGCAAGGTCTGTATACAGGTGGTGCATGGTTGTCGTCAGCTCGTGTCGTGAGATGTTGGGTTAAGTCCCGCAACGAGCGCAACCCTCGTCCTATGTTGCCAGCACGTAATGGTGGGAACTCATGGGATACTGCCGGGGTCAACTCGGAGGAAGGTGGGGATGACGTCAAATCATCATGCCCCTTATGTCTTGGGCTTCACGCATGCTACAATGGCCGGTACAGAGGGCTGCAATACCGTAAGGTGGAGCGAATCCCAAAAAGCCGGTCTCAGTTCGGATTGAGGTCTGCAACTCGACCTCATGAAGTCGGAGTCGCTAGTAATCGTAGATCAGCAACGCTACGGTGAATACGTTCCCGGGCCTTGTACACACCGCCCGTCAAGTCACGAAAGTCGATAACACCCGAAGCCGGTGGCCTAACCGCAAGGAGGGAGCCGTCGAAGGTGGGATTGGTAATTGGGACTAAGTCGTAACAAGGTAGCCGTACCGGAAGGTGCGGCTGGATCACCTCCTTTCTAAGGAGCATCTCGGAGAACTTCGGTTCTCCAAAAGAGAGCCACTTGCAGGCATATGTTCTGCAGCTGGTCAGCTCAGGGTGGAACATTACATAGAATTTTTGAACAAATCCAACAACCGGTACGCCCTCACGGGTCGGAAAGTTATTGGAGGAGTTCGTGGTTAGCACGCTGTTGGGTCCTTGGGGATCGGAAACGATAACCCAGGGGCCATTTCGAGTTTCGACTCATCATGGTCAGGTTCGTATTGAGTAAGGAAACTTACGAATGCGGAACCGCCCGTACTTTGAGAACTACATAGTGGACGCGAGCATCTTTAGACTTGGATTTATTCCAGGTCTACGATTTATTGCGAATTTATTCGTGATAGATCATCTTTGTGTGTCAAGTTTCAAAGAGCACACGGTGGATGCCTTGGCAATAGGAGCCGATGAAGGACGTAGCAATCTGCGATAAGCCTCGGGGAGTTGATAAGCAAACTTTGATCCGAGGATTTCCGAATGGGGAAACCCAGCTGGACTAGATCCAGTTACTCCTGTCTGAATGTATAGGACAGGTAGAGGGAACGTGGGGAAGTGAAACATCTCAGTACCCACAGGAAGAGAAAACAACAGTGATTCCGTTAGTAGTGGCGAGCGAACGCGGAAGAGGCCAAACCAGACATGTGTGATAGCCAGCAGGCGTTGCATGTTTGGGGTTGCGGGACTTCTCTGCAGATCTGCTGATCTGCACGAGTAGGTAAATGATGTAGACGAATGGTCTTGAACGGCCAGTCATAGAGGGTGCGAACCCCGTAGTCGAAACGTTATTTCCGCTCGAGAAGTATCCCAAGTAGCACGGAACCCGTGAAATTCTGTGTGAATCTGCGAGGACCACCTCGTAAGCCTAAATACTACCTATTGACCGATAGCGGACAAGTACCGTGAGGGAAAGGTGAAAAGTACCCCGGGAGGGGAGTGAAATAGTACCTGAAACCGTGTGCTTACAATCCGTCGGAGCCAGCATGTTCTGGTGACGGCGTGCCTTTTGAAGAATGATCCTGAGAGTTAGTGATCTGTGGCGAGCTTAACCCGAGAGGGGGAGGCGTAGCGAAAGCGAGTCTGAATAGGGCGCTTTAGTCGCAGGTTCTAGACCCGAAGCGAGGTGATCTATCCATGGCCAGGTTGAAGCGACGGTAAGACGTCGTGGAGGACCGAACCCACTTCAGTTGAAAATGGAGGGGATGAGCTGTGGATAGGGGTGAAAGGCCAATCAAACCTCGTGATAGCTGGTTCTCTCCGAAATGCATTTAGGTGCAGCGTCTTGTGTTTCTCTCTGGAGGTAGAGCTACTGGATAGCCGATGGGCCCTAAAAGGTTACTGACGTTAGCCAAACTCCGAATGCCAGAGAGTTAGAACAAGGCAGTGAGACTGCGGGGGATAAGCTTCGTAGTCGAAAGGGAAACAGCCCAGACCACCAACTAAGGTCCCTAAGCGCTTGCTAAGTGGGAAAGGATGTGGAGTCGCATAGACAACCAGGATGTTGGCTTAGAAGCAGCCACCATTAAAAGAGTGCGTAATAGCTCACTGGTCAAGTGATTCCGCGCCGACAATTTAACGGGGCTCAAGCAAGTCACCGAAGTTGTGGCATTTGTACATTGCTAGGTCGTAAGATCCAGGCGTACAGATGGGTAGGAGAGCGTCGTGTGGCGAGCGAAGCGGCGGGGTGACCCAGCCGTGGACGCCACACGAGTGAGAATTCAGGAATGAGTAGCGAAATGCGGGTGAGAAACCCGCACCCCGAATGACTAAGGGTTCCAGGGCCAGGCTAATCCGCCCTGGGTAAGTCGGGACCTAAGGCGAGGCCGACAGGCGTAGTCGATGGACAACGGGTTGATATTCCCGTACCGGCGAAGAACCGACCAAACTAATCCAGTAATGCTAAGTAGCTGAAGCTGCTTACTGATGCCTTCGGGCAGAGGTGGGCAGTCGAGCCTACGACCCTATTCTGGTGCGGTTAACGTATTAACAGGTGTGACGCAGGAAGGTAGCCTCCGCGGGGCGATGGTTGTCCCCGTTTAAGGATGTAGGGCGAGAGATAGGCAAATCCGTCTCTCACATAGCCTGAGATCTGATGATGAGTCCTTATGGACGAAGTGGGTGATCCTATGCTGCCAAGAAAAGCATCGACGTGAGGTTCAAGCTGCCCGTACCCCAAACCGACTCAGGTAGTCAAGTAGAGAATACTAAGGGGATCGAGAGAATCGTGGTTAAGGAACTCGGCAAAATGCCCCCGTAACTTCGGGAGAAGGGGGGCCTGAGGCGTGAAGACATTTACTGTTGGAGCGCTGTATGGCCGCAGAGACCAGTGGGGAGCGACTGTTTATCAAAAACACAGGTCCGTGCGAAGTCGCAAGACGATGTATACGGACTGACGCCTGCCCGGTGCTGGAAGGTTAAGAGGATGGGTTAGCTTCGGCAAAGCTCAGAATTTAAGCCCCAGTAAACGGCGGTGGTAACTATAACCATCCTAAGGTAGCGAAATTCCTTGTCGGGTAAGTTCCGACCTGCACGAATGGCGTAACGACTCCCCAACTGTCTCAACCGCGAACTCGGCGAAATTGCACTATGAGTGAAGATGCTCATTACGCGCAGAAGGACGAAAAGACCCCGTGACCTTTACTATAGCTTGGTATTGGTGTTCGGTGCTGCATGTGTAGGATAGGTGGGAGACTATGAAGCTTGGACGCTAGTTCAGGTGGAGTCATTGTTGAAATACCACTCTTGTAGCCCTGGATATCTAACCGCGAACCGTGATCCGGTTCCGGGACAGTGCCTGGTGGGTAGTTTAACTGGGGCGGTTGCCTCCTAAAAAGTAACGGAGGCGCCCAAAGGTTCCCTCAGCCTGGTTGGTAATCAGGTGTCGAGTGTAAGTGCACAAGGGAGCTTGACTGTGAGACTGACAAGTCGAGCAGGGACGAAAGTCGGGACTAGTGATCCGGCAGTGGCTTGTGGAAGCGCTGTCGCTCAACGGATAAAAGGTACCTCGGGGATAACAGGCTGATCTTGCCCAAGAGTCCATATCGACGGCATGGTTTGGCACCTCGATGTCGGCTCGTCGCATCCTGGGGCTGTAGTTGGTCCCAAGGGTTGGGCTGTTCGCCCATTAAAGCGGCACGCGAGCTG
>TARA_B110000093_G_scaffold74099_1_pt1 | contig 15453 bp, 14 predicted proteins | sample TARA_B110000093 | Tara Oceans TARA_B110000093 (sample SAMEA4397390) | marine metagenome | biome: Polar Biome; feature: [MIX] marine epipelagic wind mixed layer (ENVO:01000061); material: water (ENVO:00002006), including particulate matter (ENVO:01000060) such as... | depth 10-100 m | reverse complement strand
AGGTATTGCCAAGTTATATGAGGTTTGTCGCAAGTTGGCTCACGTGCCACTATCAGGCTACCATTTCGGCGGTATAATCTGTCCAAAGGTTGAAGGCGTCCGCACGGGAATGGCGGTATGAAATTGCGGCGAGTTGATAACGGCGAGGACGGAAGATCAGGTTGATCTGGTCGTGTGCAGATAGAAACCTCTGAGCTTGCCGGTGTGACTTGAACCGACCGAATATCTTCTCTCGTTTGCGGGTCGGTCTGTGAGACACTTCTATGGCATTGTTCAAGCCTTTGTGCGCACGGTGGTCAGCCTGCGATGCCAGCGCACTGACCGGCTTTATGTAGCTGCGTAATTTGTCGGTGATGACAACCCTCGGCTCACCAAACTGGGCAATCAGGCGTCGGAAGAACCGCGTTGCTGCCTTTGCGTTTCGCCGCGTTTGGACTAGAATGTCGAGCACATCACCTTCTGCGTCGATCGCCCGCCACAACCAATGTTTCTTGCCACGGATCGTGATGACGACTTCATCCAAATGCCACTTGTCGTTTGGTCGCGGACGGTCACGGCGAACGCATTGAGCAAAATGCTGACCAAAACGGTTGACCCACAACCGGATGGCCTCACGGCTGACAATAACACCCCGCTCGGCCAGCAGGTCCTCAACATCCGCCGTACTCAAGGCGAAGCGGTGGTACGCCCAGACCGCGTAGGCGATGATCTCACGAGGGTAGCGAAAACCCTTCAAGCGAGGCATTGAAGTCGGTATATCCATCGTTATCCACTAACCGGTGCTTAAGTCGAAAACAACTTGGCAATACCCTCCGTTTTAATCTGATATTTTGTTGTGGGTAGCGTTGTGGGTAGAGAATATATTATTATTTTATATTGTTTTAAAGCAATCACTTAGGTCTATTAAATGGCGGTGATGTCAGACTAACTCTAACCAGTCTCGAAGCTCCCAACAAGCACATTTCTATGCCGCACATAATTGGTGTCACTCACCCCCCATCTTCAGCAACCGCCTAGCAGCCATTAAAAGGCATCAATGGAAATTAAATTTATTTTTAACTATTGACTAATACAGCTAGTGGGAGAAAGGTGGATGAGACAAATCGCCACACGCGAGGTATAGACCAATGAAATACAAAACGTATGGTTCAGCGAAGACGGTGGAGAGAACTGGAATCGATTGCTCACCCTGACGGGCGGGTTTTATAACCAAGGGCGGGTTTGGGCAGTTCATACCCATGCTGATAGGCCGGGAGAAGAATTTAAAAAAAAATTTAGAATAGCTACATGATATGAAACCAATTAATCATAAAAAAAAGAAAAGAAATAATTCAAAAGCACCTATGATTATTAATGATCTTAGGTCACTGACAGTGCTGATCGTTTATCCTAAAAGTATAGAAGGTGAGGAGCTTTGGGAACATTTAACGAGGATAGGCTGTCAAATTCAAACTTGTTGGCCACCTCCTATAGAAATTCCTAAAAATATAGATGTAGTATTTTTGTTTGTTAGACCAATCGTTGAAGGGGAATATACATTCAATTGGAACACAGAAAAACCTCCAGCTGTACTTATAGGCATAGTTGATTATGAAAATCCTAGTATGTTAGAGAAAATTTTATCATTGCAGGCTCAAGCAGTTATTGGTTTGCCCCTAAAACCCTTTGGGATACTCGCAAATATTATGCTAAGTGTAACGAACCATAGGCGAGAGATTAAAATTAGTGATAGGCTAGCTAGAGTAAATTCGAAAATGAAAGCCTATAGGGATATTGATAAAGCAAAGTTATTTTTGATGAATTCAAGAGATATCACTGAGGATAGCGCATATGAATTTATAAGAGAGCAGGCAATGAATAAGCGCACGACCATTGAAGCGATGGCGTTGGCAATTATAAATGCCAGTGAGTTATTAAATACAACCTACGGTCATTAGTTTATTTTTAGTTATAAAAGAGGTTTTCATTTTAATGCCTTGTTCAATTGATTTTAATATTTACCGAACTTGTCACATCCAGCTGAATAGTTATATTATAGTAATCATGTATGACAACTTTTTAAAAAATCAGCCCGCATCGCTAACAATCTCAACCATATCGTGGGAACTATTACCTTGAGTCCTAGTCGAACAATTGCCCGCTGGATCTCTGATTGCTCGGGCACGTGGAGCGATACGGACTTGCATGGTGCCCGTCGCGCCTTTCACGACACCGCAGCCTGCATGCTAGCAGGTGCCGGGGATGCCGCTGTCAACAACGTCCATGCCGCCGTCGCCGTCTGGGGCACTGGCGAATGCACCGTCGTTGGAACACCCAACCGCCTTTCCGCTCCATGGGCGGCGCTAGTCAACGGAACGGCAGCGCACGCACTGGATTTTGACGATGTGCTGGAAATTGGGGCAGCACATGCCAGCGCAGCGCTGGTGCCAGCGCTGCTCGCACTGGGCGAGGAGCGTAACGCTTCGGTCGCCGCCTGTTTGGATGCTTACCTAGTAGGCTTCGAGGTCCTTGCCCGCCTTAGCGAGGCCATGAATATGACCCACTATTTCCGCGGTTGGCACACCACACTTTCCCTCGGTGCGCCAGCAGTCGCCGCAGCCTGTGCCCGGCTGCTTCAGCTTGACGAGAAACGAACACTGGCTGCCATCAGTTTGGCCACCAGCTCGTCATCTGGTTTCAAACGCCAATTCGGTACAATGGCAAAACCTGTCCATGCGGGATTGGCCGCAAAGAGTGGATTATTGGCGGCCAGCATGGCAGCTGCGGGCGTCACAGCTGCCGAAGACATTTTTGAAGGGCAGGATGGTTTTGTCGCATTATTTGCCGGTACTAAGCCTTCGAGGCTAGAGATGTCTGTGGCCCGGATTGGCAAGCCGTCAGCTATGGAGCAATACGGCATATGGCAAAAATTCTATCCTTGTTGCGCGAGCTTGCATCGTCCACTGGACGCGCTCCTCCAATTGCGCTTGGAACAAGACTTGCTTCCCGGCGACCTGATCTCCATTGAAGTCGTCGTCTCCGAGGTTGCTGCTCAAAACCTTCCTTACCAAAGACCGGCCAACGCGATGCAGGCCCGCTTTAGCTTACCCTACACTCTTGCTTCAGCGTTTGTTGATGGGCAGTTGGCGATCACCGCGTTCGGTTCGAATGCTATTAAACGACAGATGGTTGATGCATTGCTGCCACTTATCACCATGCAGACAGATGCCACGCAGGCGGGAACGGCGATTGCGGGAAAAGTAAGGGAACGCGCTGCTGTAAATATCCACCTCAGGGACGGCAGGACGCTATCGCGGGAGGTCGTCGACCCACGCGGGCATCCTCGGACTCCACTCACCAAGCGCGAGATGGACGAAAAGTTTGTTGATTGCGCCTCCCGATCATTGTCTACTGACACCGCCAGGATGGCATTGGCTTGCCTGAACGGGCTGGATTCCATTTCCGATATGCGCGTTCTTGCGGAAGCCCTGAGGACGCATTGATGCCCGAAGGAGAAAGAAAAGTTGCCTGACGACCGCCGCCCCAAGCTACGCGCCGACCGACGCGCCATTGACTTTACACAAAAGTCCCTCGTTATTGACGGCCTGTCGCTGTATTATGTTGTCGACGAGCCTTATACCGAGCGGTGTCTTGAGGCAGGTGTAAACGCCTGCAACGTCTCCTTCGCACTTGGAGACGGTTGGGACGCGACGCTGCAGAACGTCGAGGCGGGCCTTACCAAAATCGAAAACAGCCCGCTTATGATGCTGGTTACATCGGCGGACGATATTCAGAAAGCCAAAGAGACCGGCAAACTTGGGGTCATACTCGGAACCCAAGGTTCGAGCATGATCGAGACCCAACTAAACCGTGTTGGCATCATGGCGAAACTCGGCTTTCGGTTTTTTGGACTTGCTTACACCAGTGCGACGCTGTTTGCCGACGGCTGCGGTGAAAAACGCAACGCCGGCCTTAGCTTTCTCGGCATGGAATTGATTCAGGCGGTGAACGAGACTCCCATGATCCTCGACCTATCACACTGTGGCCATCGTACAAGGGACGAGGCAATCGAGCAGGCACGCGCGGTTGTTTGCACCCATTCCAATGCCTGGAATCTGGTGAACAACGACCGCAACACCAAGGACTCGACCGCCAAGGCGATCATTGAAAAAGGGGGGATGGTTGGGGTCTGCGGTCTTCCGAAAACCGTTAATCCGAAGGATCCCACCGTCGCGGATCTCGTTGGGCATGTCGATCATTACGCGCAAGTCATCGGAGTTGAAAACATCGGAATTGGCCTCGATTTTACAGAGGGCTACAAGGACTCTGGGAAAATCCTACCAGAAATCCGTCGTTGGCGGACCTTCCGCCCAGACATCTTCGGCACTGTCGATGATTTCTTTGACCAAGACTATCCGGAAGGGATTGGCAGTATCCGAGAATTACCCAACGTAACACAGGAGCTTTTTGATCGGGGATACCAGGACGACGAAGTTGCCGGAATTCTTGGTGCCAACTGGTTTCGCACTTTCAAGAAGCTCGTTGGATAGTTTTGCAGTTCGGTTGTCGGAAGGGGCGATACCGGACTGGTTTGGAATTCCGGAGTTCGATACTGTTCGCAACGATCGTCTGGAAGCGATCACCACGATATTTTGCGAACCATTGACCCAGTCAGTTCGAAGGGACCGACGGTCCCTTGCACATAGCAACCTACTACGAGAGGAATGAACATGAACAAGAAAACATTTCCGGTAGCTTTCGGCATCGATTTCGATGCGGAGGCAAGCTGGCTGGGAAAGGACCCTGACAACGCCAACAAGCCAGTGTTGCAATCCATTGGACGTTACGCGGTCGAAGAAGGCCTGACACCTCTTCTCGATCTTCTCAGGCGGCAGGATATCCGCGCCACGTTCTTCGTCCCAGGATATGTGGCTGATCACTATCCGAGTTCGGTGCAAGCCATCCACGCCGCCGGACATGAGATCGGGAGCCACGGCTACTTGCACCGCTCGCCGCCGCTGCTTTCGATAGACGAGGAGCGCGATGAGTTGATGCGCGGTATCGAGGCCGTGAGCAGGGTTACCGGAGAACGCCCGGTGGCATGGCGATCCGCTTCCTGGGAGTTCAGTGATCGGACGATCCCGCTTCTCATCGAAGCAGGAGTAACAATATCGGCCAATTTTCAGGACCGCGACCGACCCTACAGACATGTCCGTGACGGCAAGGCAATCTCGTTGGTGGAACTGCCTGTGCATTGGCATCTCGCAGACGCGCCATACTTCCTATATGGCGGTCAACCCGGTCGGATACTTTTGCCTCACTCGGCCGCCTTCGAGGTCTGGCGTGATGAATTTTCAGGACTCTACGAGAGACCGGGAGCCTATTTCCATTTGACGCTGCATGTTCAGCTTATTGGACACCCGGGCCGGTTACGCATGTTGGAACAACTTATCAAGTTCATCCATGAGCACAAACGAGCAACGTTCATGAAAGCCAGTGAGATCGCCGAGACAGTGCCGATGGTGTAGAACTCTAATCAGGCGAACAGGCAGCCTATCCGTGATCGTCAGAGTCCCAATTTGAGGACAATCTCCAGAGTGTCGAGCCCAGTACAATGCCGGTGAGTGATCGCCGCAATTGGCCATTTTGCGGGGGGTCTAGCGTAATCGTTGAGATGCCCGATTACACTGACGGGCGAACCGGGAACTCATGGCAGTGTGTCTGGCTAATCACTTGCACGATACGATCGCGAAATAGCAACGCATGTCTGGACAAACTGTCGACCATCTCGTCGTTGTCTCTGTTCCTCACCTTTCGGATAATTTCGTCGTGGGCGCTTTTGTTCGCAAGAGTGAATTTATCGGCATTCGTATTCGAATCCAGTTCATGCAGGAAAACGTACAATGATATCCGACGGGCCAGCCCATGAAGTTTTGCACAGAAGTCACGAATGTAAAAAAAAAATTACTTGCGCCAACCGCATGTGGAAATCCGCATTCAACTTACAAATCAACAAAAAGTTCCTTTCCGCCTGCGCTACGGACAAGTTGACCTGAATCTTTTCGAGATCGCTCACCAAGTCAGGATCATGTGTGTTGCACAAGAATCCGATCATTCTCTCACTGGTGATGTAGGCCTCGAAAAACTGGCTGATATCATCAAGGTCAAGAGGTCGCACATAGGCTCACCGGTTTGGGTGAAGGTCGATGAGTCCTTCGGTTGCTAGACGGTTCAGGGCTTCACGAATCGGAATTTTACTGAGACCAAATTATTTCATTTGCAACTTGTCATCGATTCACTTTCCAGGCTCCAAGGTGAGATCTAGGGTTCGATCCCGGATCACATCTACCGCTACATTAGTGTACGATTCGCTTCGTTTCCTACTTCCTGTAGATATCATAGGTTTGTCCATTCCAGTTCCCAATCCCTCTATCGGATCGTCCATAAAAGCGGCTCGGGCCGCTGCTGATCGCAAACTCTCACCAGCAGCAATTGCAGTTGATCACACTTGTGACTATTTTTTGATAAACCCCACTGTAGTGCCCTAGAAGACTATCGGGCTTCGTGTATTTTCAAAGGATTGCGTCAACAATCGACTTTTGGTGGCTTTTAAATATGCTATCTTTCAAGAGTATAGTAAATCAGCGAATAGTCCGACAGTCTGCTAGAGTTGTGAGACACCTGATTACATTTATGCTGCGATAGCCCTCACCATGAAAGGGGTTATCTTCAATGAGTTTCGTGATTTCTGCGACAAGCTCATTGTCCGACATGGCCAGGACGCTTGCGCAGGTTAGCAACTTGGGGTGCTGGACACGTGTGCCGGTAAAAGCTAGCCCGACTGAGGCCCCAAGCTCGACAAACGTGGGCAACACCATAAGCCTTATTTAAGCCGATTGAGATGTCTCAGAAAACCCTGGGGCAGTGGACCCAACAATGTTGCAGAGACGGTTTCTCCACTCGCCTGGGACCATCAATTATTTGGATTTTATGTCAAATTCCCCCATAATCGATGAAGTGCAGCCGCTTGCGAAAGCATCATTACTCTGTAATCCTTGTCCGCCAATTCCAGAAATGATCCACTACCCGCTGGTTGTTCGGACCGGGTGGCAATAGGGGACTGCAGTTCGCGCCCACTGGCCAGTTTTACCTTCGATTTGTTTGCGCAACCAAGCCTGTCATCTTATCGAGATGGTATGAGCCGAAGTCCTTGGTTCCATCCTCAAACACTACCCACTCCTATTTCACTCTGACAAAATCGAGCATCAAGGCTGTGCGGGCCCGAAATCCGCGTCATGGACGTGGGGCGTCACGCGCATTTGCTTGGTCTCCGGAATCAAGCCAACGGCTCTATATGAATTCTGCGGGCCGGTGTTAGATGATTTCTTAAACCATGTGGCACGCGACATGGTGACCGGGCTCAACCTCACGCAGCGGAGGCGCAGTTTGCACACAAATAGATTCCTTGTACGGGCAGCGGGTATGAAAGTGGCAACCGGGCGGTGGATCGAGTGGACTGGGCAGTTCAGCTAGGGTTGCAACCCGACGCCGGTCCTTAGCTGCGCGGGGATCGGCTATTGGCACAGCGGAGAATAGCAGTTGTGTGTAAGGATGAAGCGGACGCCGCCACAACTGCGGCCTGTCGGCCACTTCAACGATCCTGCCAAGGTACATAACCGCGATTCGATGTGCGACGTGACCAAGCACGGAGAAATCGTGGGTAATGAAAATGTATGAAAGGCCAAACTCCACCTTCAGATCCTGGAGCAGATTGACAACCTGTGCCTGTATCGAGACATCCAGTGCTGATACTGGTTCGTCACACACGATCAATTTTGGGCGAAGGGCAATTGCCCTCGCAATTGCCACGCGCTGGCGTTGACCGCCGGAGAACTCATGTGGGTATCGGCTTGCGTGCTCCGGACGCAAGCCGACGCGCTCGAGCAGTTCCACTCCCCAATCCTTTCGTTCAGCCGGTGTTCCAATGTTGTGAACGAGAAATGGTTCGTAGAGCGTTCGCCCCACCGTCGAACGGGGATTGAGTGAGGCATACGGGTCTTGAAAGATCATCTGAATATGCTTCCGGATTGGCCGCAGCCTAGCGCGCGAAAGACTGGTGATATCGCGTCCCTCGAACTCCACTTGTCCCGCGTCGGCATCAACCAACTTGGTTACCAATGTTCCCAACGTCGACTTCCCGCACCCGGACTCGCCGACCAAACCAAGGGTTTCACCGGCGAGCACAGAAATTGAGACGTCGTCCACCGCTCTCACGACACCACCCCCAACTCGGAAGTTTTTTGTGAGGTTTGTGACTTGCAGGAGAGGTTTGGTCACGGTCCCTGCCTCCCATTCTGCGCAACGAAGCAGGAAACCAAGTGACCAGGTCGCACCTCTTTGATCTCTGGCTTTTGTTGACGGCATTGGCCAGTCACCATCGGACAGCGGGGCGCAAAAGCACACCCTGGTGGCATGTCGGTAAGAGATGGCACCAAACCCTCCACCGTGTGCAGGCGGCTTGGCACTTCCTGTTCGAAACTATCGAGGCGCGGTACGCAGTCGAGCAGTCCGCGTGTGTAAGGATGAAGCGGTGCATCGAACAACAGCTCGACGGGTGCCTCCTCAACTTTCCTCCCTGCGTACATCACAACAACTTGTTGCGCCGTCTCAGCGACAACGCCCAAATCATGCGTGATAAGAAGAACACCCATACCAAACTCTTCCTTGAGCCGCGTTATCAGGTCGAGAATTTGGGCTTGAATGGTTACATCCAATGCTGTCGTGGGTTCGTCGGCGATTAATATTTTTGGACGACAGGCAAGTGCCATAGCAATCATCACCCGTTGCCGCATACCACCGGACAGCTGATGTGGGTAGTCCTTGACCCGACTTGCGGCAGCCGGAATGTTGACGAGACGGAACAATTCCACCACGCGCGCCTGAATATCCTTGCGCCCAACTTTCTCGTGTTCCAAAACTGCCTCAGCCACCTGATCGCCCACTGTCAAGACCGGATTCAGGCTGGTCATGGGCTCTTGAAAAATCATCGAAATTTCCTTGCCGCGAATGTCACACATTTGTTCTGTGTTGAGCTTCAGCAGGTCGGTCCCTCGATACAACACTTCACCGTCAACAATTTTACCTGGAGGGTTTGGGATCAATCGTAGAATCGAACGAGCCATGACGCTCTTGCCACAGCCAGACTCGCCGACAACGGCCAGGGTTTCGCCACTCCTGATCCGCAAGCTCACGCCATCGACGGCAGAAACGACACCTTCCGAAGTAAAAAACTGTGTTCGCAAATCGCGAAGTTCGAGTAGGAGTTCCGTCATCGGTTCATTTGTCCCGAAGTTTCGGGTTCAGGGCATCGTTCAACCCTTCGCCGATCAGATTTATAGCTAGAACGGTCAGCAAGATCGCGACCCCGGGCAAGGTCGAAACCCACCAGGCTGTACGTAGGGCATTACGCCCCGCTCCAATCATGAAGCCCCAGCTCATGGCGTTGGGATCTCCCAGCCCAAGGAAAGATAAACCCGATTCAAACAAAATAGCAGTCGCAACCATAAGTGAAGAGATCACAATAATCGGTGATAGAGTATTAGGCAGGATCTGGGTGAGGATAATTCGAATATCGCTCATCCCCATTGCAACTGCCGCGACAACAAATTCGCGGTTACGCAGTGCCAGAAATTCACCGCGTACCAGTCTTGCAACGGCGGGCCAGGTAACAACAGCGATAGCGAGAACAACACTGTTGAGGGAAGGCGACATGATAGCTACCAAGACAATTCCGAATAAAAACGATGGAATTGTTTGAAATATCTCAGTGAACCGCATGAGGACACTGTCGATCACGCCGCCAAAATACCCAGCTAGGCTGCCAATTACTATACCGATAAAAACAGCTATCAAGGTTGTAGCGAAACCAACGAGTAGAGACACTCGAGCTCCCCAGGCAATGCCTGCAGCCACGTCACGACCGAGGCTATCTGTCCCAAATGGAAAGTTTTCAACAAAAGGCCGGGCGTATTGGGAACCGGTCAGCGAAAACGGACCTGTCGAATAGATTAGCGGGGCAATAGCTGCCATAACAACAATCAAGACAATAAAAGCGAGGCCAAGCACAGCGCCGATGTTTTTGCAGTATAATCGGCAAAACTCCCTCATTCTCCACACCTCCAGAAGACAGCGCTTCTCATCACAGATCTATCCTTCGGTCGAGAATAGAATAAAGAACATCCACGGTAATATTGGTAACAACAACAAGCGCAGAGGATAGGGCGAATATCCCGAGCAACAAGTTGAAATCGCGCGCAAAAAGTGAATCGAAAGCAAGAAGTCCGAGCCCTGGCCAGCCAAACAGAGCTTCGACGATAACCGAACCTCCTATCATGCTGCTAACCTGCATTCCAGCCATCGTGAGAACCGGCAGCAGGGCATTCGGCAGCACATGTTTGTAGATGACACGCCCCTCGCGCAGCCCCTTCATACGGGCCGTGGTCACATAATCCATCTGGAGAACTTCAAGCATTGAGGCTCGGGTCATTCGTGCATAGACCGCGAGATAAAACAACGCCAAAGTGACCGCCGGCAGCACAAGGTGGCGCGCAACATCAAGAGCGTAGTCGATGCCAGTATTAAATGCGCCCACAGTCTCAATGCCACTGGTTGGAAACCAGTCTAGCCGGATCGAAAACACGATAATCAACATCAGCCCGATCCAGAATATGGGCGCCGCATAGCAGATAAGCGCAAAGACAGTAACGACTGTGTCGCGCCATGTATTAACCCAAACTGCAGCAAGTACGCCCAGGAACACTCCAGTTGCCAAGGCGATCACAAATGCCGTTACCATCAAAATAAGCGTTGGCCCAAGACGACTTAAAACAAGTGTTAGTACCGGTGAATTGTGACGAAATGAATAGCCCAGATCGAGCATAACAATGTTTTTTAGGTAGAGGCCGAGCTGGACCAGCACGGGTTTGTCGAGTCCAAATTTTTGCCGCAGGTCCGCCAAATACTCGGGCGTTGCCACACCCGCCTCGCCGGCTAGCACGTCAACCGCGTCTCCCGGGGCCAGTTGCAGGAGCAAAAAATTTATTATGACGATAGCGAAAATGATGAACAGACCCTGAATCAATCGGCGGCCAATAAATCTATAAAAGGGATTGATCATCATAATTATCATGCCACCAAAATTAAACAGGAACGGCGACTCTTGGAAAAAATCGCCGTTCCTACGTTGTCAGAAGTTGATACTATTCTTTTAACATCCAGGTCCGATATAAACCGTCACGCAGCCCTTGCGCTGTCATAATTAGATCCTGAACGCGGGTATTTTTCACTATCGCCAACCGGCGTTCCATCATCCATACAACAGGGATCTCATCAACAATGATGCGCTGGAGTTCCTCATATAGCTCGGCCCGAGTTGCGGGGTTGGTTTCGACTGCGGCTCTTTCCCACAGATCATCGACAATTGGATTACTGTAGCCACTGCCGTTGCTGAACCCGACACCCTTTTTAATATTTTTACCCCAATATATGCGCTGTACGCCCATCGTTGGGTCGGCCAAGGAGATAAACCAGGTTGAAGTGAGATCAAAGTCATTGTCCGTGTAGACACGACGCAGAAATGTCGGAAAGTCCTGCTGACGCAATGTGACTTTGATACCCACATCACCCAGCGCCTCTTTGAGGTATTCACCTAAACGTTGCCATGCGCCGCCGAACGGCAACATGTCATGGGTGATCTCAAACCGGACCCCATTTGCGTCGGGTTTCAAACCTGCTTCGTCGAGCAGATTTCTAGCTTTTTCAGGGTTGAAATCATATTTGTAAACATCATCGGTATAGAAGGCAGCCTGCGTTTCAGGGATGGGGCCGGTCGCGATCACCCCATCGCCGAACCAGATTTTGTCGATGACGAACTGACGGTCGATCGCATGAGCCAGTGCCTTGCGAACATTTATCTGGTCGAGTGGAGGACGTCGGTTGTTGATCTCGAGCAGCAAAATTGGACCATAGGCGACATGCCCTTTGCGCACGACCTCCAGGTGATCCAATCCGTCTAGACGTCTGACCTCCTCATTCGGCACTGCATCGTTGATGCTGGCATGTACCTCGCCTTTTTCAAGCGCCAAGACACGTGTCCCTGCGTCAGCAATGAAGCGGAGTACAACGTTATCAAGGTAGGGAAAGCCGTCACGCCAATAATTGGGGTTCCGCTCAAATACGATGTGGCTGCCTTTAACCCACTCTTTAAACATAAACGGACCTGTGCCAACTGGCGCGTTATTAAGTGGATTGGTCGCAACATCGGTACCTTCGAACAGGTGTCTTGGGATCATGGGCGTTTCGTCGGAGGCAAAAGTTTGGATTAACGCCGGCGCGGGCTTGGACAGTTTGAAAACCGCCGTGTACTGATCAGGTGTTTCGATGGAATCGACGACAGCAAAGACGGTAGCTCCCCTCGGGTGCAGTTTCCTGACGCCTTCCATGATGGAGTATTGAACGTCAGCACTGGTGAAAGGCTTGCCGTCGTGCCACTTGACGCCCTTTTTCAATTTGAAAGTCATGGAGAGACCGTCGTCGCTCGTGGACCATTCGGTGGCCAGCGAAGGCATAGGTCTCAGCTCCCTGTCGTATTCCAACAGGCCGTCGTAGACCTTGGTAGCAGCAATAGTTGTAGTTGCACCTGAATGTGAATAGGACGCAAGAGTCGTCGGTTCCGGGTGAACCAACAGGATAAGTGAGCCTCCCCGCTCTTGCGCCAATGAAGCAGTCGCTGTCGTTACCAACCATATTCCTGCCATTGCAAAAACAGCGAACCGTATAAATTTTTCTCTTAGCATGTACATGTTAGTTCCTCCTTTACTCTCTTAATTATATATTTAAATTAGTTTAAATTTTTCTTAATTCGTAAGAATGTCTTCTATGACATTCGCCAGGGGAAACTTTTGTTCCTCAAGCCAGCAGTTAGCTGAAGCTATTTCAAACAAAAAAGACTCCCATCAGTTTTTATACTGTGAGAGCCACCATCGCTCGAGTTTTATTTGCACCGTCGCAAATATTACTGCTATTAAAGATAACCATAGGAAACTAATTGAGTCAACATACTAATGTTTTCGTATAATAATGTCTTTATATTTTTATCAATAAGTGAACCGTGAAACTAAAATAAAAAACCCAAAAATGGTTCGTTATTTACTCAAGGCGGCAAATCCACCGCGTGCGTGACCAAAGACATTCTATGTGTTTTTCGTTTATAAAGCTAACTAGCAATGCGGCACCTGTAAAGGAAATAAATTTTTTTTATATAAAATTCCTTGACAAACTGAGATAATTGGGGCCTGTTTGATTGGTTTTCCCGCCTTAGCCGCATCGGTGTTTGGGACCTGGGATGATGCCGACAGCAAATCCGTTGCGTAGTTGTTGGGTCGCTTTTGAGGTTTTGGTTGAACTAACAAAGACAGGAAAGACTTGAATGATAGCCTTGCCAATCGATCCATTTGACGGGATTTCCATTGCCGAATTCGGCAAAAGGTTACGGCGAGGCGAGACTAGTTGCGTGGCTGTGACAACCGCATACTTGAAACGAATCGCCAGACTGGATCCGAAGATCGGGGCATTCGTCTATGTCACTGATGGCCAGGCTCTTGCCACGGCCCGCGCAATGGATCGTCTGCTGGCCGCCGGAACTGATCTGGGACCTTTGATGGGAATCCCGATCTCTCTTAAGGACCTATTCACGGTCGATGGAACACCGGTAACAGTCGGTTCCAAGATGGACATCTCTGATCTTGTCGAACCCGAAGGTACGCTTGTCAAGCGGCTGAAACGCGCTGGATGTGTCATCCTAGGCAAGAACACGCAGACCGAGTTATCCCTTGCAATAAACTTGAAAATAAACCCGCCATGGAACCCCTCGGATCCAGTAACAAAGCGGATATCCGGTGCATCCAGCAATGGCTCAGCGGCCGCGCTCGCAGCCGGACTTTCGGCCTTCACAGTTGGCTCCGACGCGGGCGGTTCGGTACGTCAGCCCGCGTCGCTCAACGGTGTGTTCGCTTACAAAGCGACAACCAGTTATCTGCCAACCGACGGCGGTTTCCCATTGTCCACTACAATGGACAGTATCGGAATATTTGCTAACTCAGCGGGGGATGCTGCCACAATTCTTGGTTCACTGACCGAACAAGACCCGCCGGAAACCCTGAGTGTAAACGGCCTTCGGCTGGGCAAGCCAGTAAACCACTTCTTCGAAAACCTGCACCCGATGGTCGAGGCGTGTGTTGACAAGGCGCTGACGGCACTCGAACAGGCTGGCGTGGAACTGGTGCCGATCAGTATTCCTGAGGTCGCAGAAATGGACCTGGTTTCGTCAGAATTAGTTCCAGCCGAGCTAATTGCCACATTAGGACGCGACCGATTCCTTCAACACAAAGATATTGTCGACCCCGTCGCTTTCGAGCGGGCCAGCGGTGGTCTTGAAATGTTAGCCATCGATTACATTAGAATGCTGCGGCGACACCACGCGCTAATCGAAATTGCTCGCGAGCATATGCATGGATTGGACGGCTGGATTACACCAACTACGCCGTTACCGCCGATGCCGGTCGCGGACTTCGCCACAAAAGAATCTGCGGCGCAATGGAATCTGCAAATCAATGTAAACGGGCGTCCTGGCAACCTGTTTGGCCAGTGTGGTGTTTCAATCCCTATCCATTTGCTCGGTGCAAGCCTTCCTGTAGGATTGCAAATCATGTGTCCGCCAGATCACGACCGCAGGCTGCTCTCTATTGCGCGCGGCATCGAAGGGGTTATTGGCCGCCCACCTAAACCAAACATGGAAAAATTCCTAGAGTCTGGCTCGTAAGCACTTTAATCGGGGCTTTGGTTTGAATACTTAACTGCCTTGCCCCCAAAACAGTTGGCACAGGCTCAAGTAACCCTGTTGAATAAAGCTTTGTCTGGTTTGATCTGTTATTTCATTGTGGGTAGCGTTGTGGGTAGAAAATATTTTATTATTTTATAGTGTTTTAAAACAATCACTTAGGTCTAGTAAATGGCGGTGTCCTTAGACATAAAAGATAAGGTATTGGTCACACTAAGCTTTTGGGTAAAGGTTCAGGCAAACCTGCTTGGCGCATAAGCTAAATTGCTTTTATCTGTCTTTTTGACTGGACTTCACACACACCCTAGGGCTCCCCAGTCCTAGGGCCCTGGACCCCGAACCATTAAGATTGGGCCAAGTAACCCCCAACGATGGTTATGATACCACTAAATATACCAAACCAAGCTGATAGCTCTGTTTTAATCTGTTATCTTGTGGTGGGTAGGATGGTGGGTAGAGATTTTATCTTACATTAATTACTTATTAAATCAGTTACTTAAGTAAGTTATGTGGCGGACAGACAGGGATTCGAAGTTCCGAACTTGCCTAATTCCATCTAAACTATGCCTGTCGACATA
>TARA_B110000093_G_scaffold28366_1_pt1 | contig 15568 bp, 15 predicted proteins | sample TARA_B110000093 | Tara Oceans TARA_B110000093 (sample SAMEA4397390) | marine metagenome | biome: Polar Biome; feature: [MIX] marine epipelagic wind mixed layer (ENVO:01000061); material: water (ENVO:00002006), including particulate matter (ENVO:01000060) such as... | depth 10-100 m | reverse complement strand
GCCAGTGGGTTCGGTGCGTTACGCCGCGGACCGGGCTGAGTTTCCGTACCGGGAGTACCTGCTCAAAGAAGCCCCAACTGACCTTCTGCCAGCCGGGCTGTTGGCCTATGAGTCTCTTCGCATTAGCGTTGGTCGACCGGAGATAAAAGATGTTGACGATCGCTCGCTACCTCACGAGTTTGATTGGCTATCTTCGGCTGTCCACTTGAGTAAGGGCTGCTACCGAGGCCAAGAAGCCGTGGCCAAGGTCCATAATCTAGGTCATCCACCGAGAAGGCTGATTATCCTAAACCTCGAACAAGGCGATGTTTTGGCTAGCAAAGACGACAAAGTTTTTTACCAAGAAAAAGAAGTTGGCAAAGTAGTAGCAGGTGCCCTCCACTACGAAACTGGGTCGTTAGCACTGGCGCTAGTGAATCGAAATACTCCATATCTAGATTTGTTTATCGAGTCTGGCAGCTTCCGAGTCTCTGCCATGCAAGAAGTCTTAGTCCCTCACGACGCCGGAAAGGCGGCGGATCTCCCAAGACCCGCAGCCTTCAAGCTCACCGGCCGGAAATGAACCGATTTGTAATTAGGTTCTCCTTCGCAAGAGTCAGGGATTCGTTCTGGACAATCGGTCAAATCGTTCTCGCGGCGCTGTCCTCTTACCTTTTCGCCCGCTATGTTTTGGGCCATCAAGTGCCTCTTCTGGCGGTAACAGTTGCGATCTCTTCACTCGGTTTTAGTCGCGACACCAAGCCCAAGCAGGTTTTACTTACGGCGATCGCTATGTTCTCTGGAGTCGTCCTAAGCGAGACTCTATTGCAAACTTTTGGTAGCGGTGCTCTGCAGTTGGCGGTTGCAATACTGCTTGCTCTTGTGATTGCAAGGCTCTTTACTTCTAACCCGGCATTTACAATCACGGTCGCGATTCAGGCAGTTTTGGTCCAGTTGATGCAGACCCCGGTTACCGGCGTTTACTCAAGAGCGATTGATGGTTTGATTGGCGGCGCCATTGCACTGATATTTGTTTCACTCATGCCACGCAACCCAATCAAGTTGGCCAAACAAGACTCAAAGGCCTTGTTTCTGGTTTTTAGAAATACGCTCTCGACTGTTGCTGCAGTGCTGAGGTCTCCAAACTCCGATTTGGCCGATCAGGCTCTCACGGAAATTCGTAAGACTCAGCCCTTGGTCGACAATTGGAAAAGCTCGCTAGAAAGTGCTCTGTCGATCAGCAAAATTTCACCTTTTTACCGCTGGACTGCGAAAGAAATTGGCCAGCAGTGGCAGGTCGCCGAGGGCATGGACTTGGCAACCAGAAACCTTAGGGTGTTGACTCGGCGGGTGCATTTTTTGGTGAAAGACGAAAAACCACGGCCTCAGCTTTCTGACCTAGTGGAAAAAATAATTATTGCCACCGAGTTACTTGAGCAAACCTCCGATGATTTCTCGGTAACCCAAAAGGCGAAAAAATATCTTCGAAAAATTCCAGTCAGCTTGAGCCCAAAGGTTTTTGACCCACCGCTGACCATCTCGGAGAGCGCACTATTGCTGGAAATTAGGCCGCTCTTCGTGGACCTTGCTGTTGCAGCTGGCATAGGTGCGGACCAGGCCAGGTCGCTGTTGCCCAAGGTTGACTAAGCTTTCTCACATGACTTATGACCTAATCCTGCTTCGCCACGGCAATTCGACATGGAACCAGAAGAACCTCTTTACCGGATGGGTTGATGTTGATTTGACCGACCAGGGGAGGCAGGAAGCCAGGAGAGCCGGAGAGCTCATCGAGGCCTCTGGACTCAAGCCCGACATTCTTTACACTTCGGTGCTGAAGCGAGCGATAAACACCGCTCACATCGCCCTGGATCAAATGGACCGCAATTGGATCGAAACTCTCCGCTCTTGGAGGTTGAACGAGCGGCACTACGGCGCCTTGCAGGGTTTGGATAAGGCCGAAACCCTTGAAAAGTACGGTCAGGAACAATTTCAAATCTGGCGAAGAGGCTTTGATTCCCCACCTCCAGCGATTGCTGAAGATTCTCAATATTCCCAGGCTCACGATGAACGTTATAAAGACCTCGGACAAGATTTACCCGACACCGAGTGCCTTAAGGATGTCCTGGTGCGCATGCTGCCCTATTGGGAAAGCGACATCGCTAAGTCTCTTAGAGAAAACAAGACGGTTTTGGTCACCGCACACGGTAATTCTCTTCGAGCGCTGGTAAAGCACTTGGATGGCATCGGTGATGACGAAATTACCGATCTAAACATTCCAACCGGAGTTCCGCTGTACTACAAGCTCGATGCAAACCTTCAGCCAGTCGAACCGGGTGGTCGTTACCTAGATCCTGACGCGGCCAAAGCCGGAGCTGATGCAGTTGCATCGCAGGGAAAGCACTAGCTAAGTTCTTGCCAGTCTCCAGTTTGGAGGAAGCTTACCTTGGCGGAAATATCAACAACGTGGTCCGCGAATCGCTCGAAGTAGCGCGAGGCCAGTGTCACGTCAACCGTGAACATGGCATTTTCGGACCAATCTGGACCCAGCACGATGTCGAAGACTTTTCTGTGCAGTAGATCAACCGCCTCGTCCTCGGCCTGAATCTCGCGGGCCAAGTCGACATCGGTGTCCTGAAGCAGAATAATCACCTTGTCGGCAAGCTTTAGATTAAGCCTTGCCATTTCCTCGAAGGTTCCACGAAGGGAATCAGGGACTGCGGAACCAGGGTAACGGTAGCGGGCAATTGCGGCGATGTGTGAGGCCAGCGAGCCCATGCGCTCTATTGATGCGCTCATTCGAAGTGCTGAAACCAAAATTCTGAGATCCCTTGCAACTGGCGATTGAGTGGCCAAAATCTTTATTACAAGCTCATCTAGGTCTAAGGCGCGCTCTTCATTGGCGTCGGTCAACGCAAGAGCTTCATCAGCCAGCGACACATCGCTGGTCAGAAATGCCGAAGAGGCCTTTTGCATAATGGTGCGGGCGTCTGTTGCCAGGTCGACCAGTCGGGTCTGTACTTCACTTAGTTCTTGCTGGAATACTGCGCGCATTTTTTCCTAACTGCTTGAATTTCTTGAAAGATGCCCGAGTGTCCCACCGCTTTTCAAATTTCAGATTAACTTCGAACTAACCGGCGGAAAACTAGCGCTTATAAATCCAAATTTACACCTAGTCTTGTTTTAAAGGCAGTTGTTTACTTGGTAAACAGAAAATTAGGAAGAGCTCTTGGGTATTCTCGGTAAAAGAAAAGCGGATCAGGTTGACGCTCGTCAGGTTGACGCCTTTGAGATTGTTGCGGCTCAAGTTGTCGATGTCCTGGCAACAGCAGGAGTGGTTGTAGACGAGCGGAACTTGGTTTTGCGGGCATCCCCTGGAGCGATTCAATTTGGCTTGGTTCAAAATCGACACCTGATTCACTCGGTTCTAGTCGGTTTAGTCGAAGACGCTAGGTCAACATCTGGAGCTGTTGAACAGGAGCTTCAGATTGAAGCTGGCCTCCAGCGAGAGCAGCTTTGGGTTCACGCTCGAGCCGCGAAGTTTGGGGATCGTTACGTCATGTTGTTGGTTGACGACCGAACCGAGGCAAAACGACTAGAAGTAACCAGAAGAGATTTCGTAGCAAACGTTTCCCATGAGCTCAAGACTCCAATTGGCGCAATAAGCCTGCTAACCGAAGCGATTGCGGGGGCTCATGACGACCCAGATACCATCCGTAAATTCTCGGCCTCTCTTCAGAAGGAAGCGGCCCGACTTGGAAGCTTGGTTCAGGAACTGATGCAACTTTCTAGGGTGCAGGGGGCAAAACTGTCTGATACCGCAGTTGAGCTTGATCTGGCGCTTGTAATCAACGATGCGGTAGATCGAAACCAGGTGCTCGCCGAACAGCGCGGGGTGAAGCTAGTGACCATTGCCACTAAGGGCTCTCGAATGGTTGGAGACTACGAAATGCTCACCACTGCGGTTCGAAACTTGGTCGAAAACGCCATCGCCTACTCGGACAAAGGTTCCCAGGTTGGCATTGGCTTGAAAGAAATAGATGGAGTCGCAGAGATCGCGGTCACCGATTCCGGCATCGGCATCTCGGAGGACGAACAAGAGCGCATCTTTGAGCGCTTTTACCGGGTTGACCCATCGCGGTCCAGGGACACCGGCGGTTCGGGTCTTGGGCTATCAATCGTCAAACATGCGGCATCGAACCACGAAGGTGACGTCAGGCTGTTTTCAAAAGAGGGCGTCGGAAGCACCTTCACGTTTAGGTTGCCAATTCAAAACAGGGAGACGAATTGACCAGAGTTTTAGTTGTTGAGGACGAGCAAAACCTTCGGGAACCGCTTGTGTATCTTTTGCAAAAAGAAGGCTACGACGTAATTGAGGCCGAGGATGGCAGAAGCGCCATTGATATCTTCTTTAGCTTGGGTGCCGACTTGGTACTTTTGGATCTTATGCTCCCCGGGGTAAACGGGAACGAGGTTTGCAGGGCAATCCGGGCTGAGAGCCAGGTGCCCATAATCATGGTTACCGCAAAGGATTCGGAAATAGACAAGGTGGTCGGGCTCGAAATTGGTGCTGACGACTACGTTACTAAGCCGTATTCCTCTCGAGAGCTGCTCGCGAGAATGAAGGCTGTTCTTAGGCGGGGAACAGAAACTGCCACCGTTTCATCAAGCTTGATTAAGGCCGGTCCGGTTGAAATGGACCTCGAGCGCCACACGGTGACAGTCAACGGCGCACGAATTCAAATGCCCCTCAAGGAGTTTGAGCTTTTAGAGCTACTGATGGAAAACGTGAATCGAGTGCTAACCCGAGGTCAAATTATTGACCGAGTTTGGGGCTCAAATTATTTTGGTGACACTAAAACTTTGGATGTTCACGTGAAGCGCATTAGATCAAAGATCGAAGAGGATCCGGCTAGACCCGTTCATCTGACCACAGTCAGAGGCCTGGGTTATAAGTTCGAGGCCTAGGTCTTCTAGTTCAAAAGCTCAAGAAATGGGCGGTACTCAGCAAGAGAACCGTCGAGCACTGGGACAGCCAGCTGTATCGGGTTCATGCCGTCGCTCACATAAATAGTATGCATCGAGCCTGGCCCTTCTATGATTTCGAGCAAGATTCCCAAATTGCCGCCGTAGCCCAGATCGTACTTAGCTTTCGGGCCCACTTCGAATTCGTAGATGGTTCGATTGTTATCTTGATCAACGGTCTGAATGTTGGCACTGATAGCAGTATCTGAACTGTTCACAAAAGAGCCGATGAGAACCGCCTGAGGTCCTTCGGATTTAATGAACAGAACATTTCTGACCTTCAAGCTCCCAATGTCACTGACAACCCCGTCGCTTGGAGAGTAGAGGTCTAGCGAGGCGACGTTTCTGCTCAGCGAACAACCGGAAAGTGCCACAACAGCCAGGGCTGTGGCCAATAGGGCAGTTAATTTCTTGATTTGCAAGGGTCCTCCGCAATAGCTAACATCGAAAGTCTAGCCTAGGTAATTGGCGGAAACTGTGGTAAAATAAGGGTTTTGAAGCCGAAAGAAGTGTATGAAGTTTGAAGTTGGCGAAACAGTTGTTTATCCTCACCACGGTGCCGCACAGATTATAGAAGTCTCCAAAAAAACTGTTCGCGGTGAATCTCAAACCTATCTAAAGCTTCGAGTGGCTCAGGGCGATCTGATTATTCAGGTTCCAGCCGCAAATGTCGAAATGGTTGGAGTCCGAGACGTAATCGATAAAAAGGGCGTCAAGCAGGTCTTTGATGTCCTTAGAGCAGAGTTCGTTGAGGAGCCAACCAACTGGTCCAGGCGATACAAAGCCAACTTAGAAAAGCTGGCCTCTGGTGATGTTGTGAAGGTTTCCGAAGTAGTTCGTGACCTATGGCGTAGAGACCAAGACCGTGGCTTGAGTGCCGGTGAGAAGCGTATGTTGGCCAAAGCTAGACAGATTCTTATTTCGGAGCTTGCCCTTGCGCGCAAGGTAGACGAGGAAAAGGCATCTGCTGAGCTTGACAAGGTATTGGCAAGCTAAAAAATGACCGTAGCGGTGGTGTTGGTCTCTGCCGGCAAGGGCGCAAGGCTTGGGGCGGCAGTTCCGAAAGCAGTGGTGTCGGTAGCTGGGAAGACCTTATTAGAGCTTTCCTTGATGCACATTTCAGAATTCAAGCCAGACCAACTTATTGTTGTCGCGCCCGAAGGCCTTACGGCGGAGTTCGAAAGACTAACCGCTAAATTCTTCCTAGATTTCAAGGTTGTAACTGGCGGTAGCACTAGACAAAATTCCGTCGCTGCCGGCATGAGCGAAGTGACATCGGATTTTGTTCTGGTGCACGATGCTGCTCGGGCCTTTACTCCAAAAGAAGTATTTGACCGAGTAAAAGGGGCACTCGAGTGGGCGGATTGCGTCGTTCCAACAATCAAGCTTTCAGACACCGTTAAACAGGTTAATGATCACTGGGTCGATAAGACCGTGGATCGCAACCAGCTTCGGCTGGTGCAAACGCCTCAGGGATTCCGGGTTTCGACTCTCAGAGACGGCTTGACCAGAGCGACCTCAGACTTTACAGATGAAGCTGGGCTTTTAGAGTCGATCGGAGTGCCCACGGCGATTGTTGATGGCCACGAGCACGGTTTTAAGGTGACTACTCCCTCAGATCTCGAACGGGCACGTGCAATCTTTGCCGATGTTCGCTCTGGAATTGGCGTTGATGCTCATCAGTTCAGTGATGCGGGGACACTAATGCTGGGCTGCTTGGAGTGGCCTGAGTATCCATTGCTTTCTGGGCACAGCGATGGGGATGCAGTTGCCCACGCGATCGTAGACGCCCTTCTTGCTGCAGCCAGCCTGGGGGACATCGGCTCCAATTTTGGAACTGACAGGCCGGAGTATCAGGGTGCTAGCGGTGAGCTTTTTTTGCGAGAAGCCCTTGGATTGCTTTCCGACGCTGGTTTTGAACCGGCCAATGTTTCGGTCCAGGTGGTCGCGGATGAACCAAAAATTGGTCCGAGGCGATTAGAAATTGAGCAACACTTGAGTCAAATAATTGGGGCTCCCGTCTCCGTCTTGGCGACTACCACTGACGGACTCGGCTTCTTGGCCGACTCAAGGGGAATAGCCGCTGTGGCAACCTCTCTGGTGAGAATGCGTGGATAGGCTTTTGAACATGAAGCTGTATGACACAAAGGCTGGTGAACTCAGGGACTTCAAGCCCCTGGTTGCAGGGCGTGTTTCTATGTATGTTTGCGGTCCGACTGTTCAGTCCGCACCTCACATTGGACACCTAAGGTCCGCGCTTGTTTATGACCTAATGGCAAAATGGTTTACTCATCTGGGACTTGAGGTGCAACTAGTCAGAAATGTCACGGACATTGATGACAAGGTTTTGGAAAAAGCCGATGAGCAGTCCGTTACCTGGTGGGAACTTGCATACAAAAACGAGCAATTATTTGCGGCTGATTATCGCCGGCTCGCGATTGGGCTTCCATCCCATGAACCAAGAGCCACCGGGCACATCCCACAGATGATTACCCTCATCGAAAAGCTTGTTGAGCTTGGATACGCCTACGGCGGCCTCGATGGCTCAGGAGACATGTATTTCAACACCGCAAAATGGTCAAATTACGGCGAACTTACCCACCAGAAACTCGATGACATGGAGGGTGAACGCTCGAATCCGGCGAAGATAAATCCTCAGGATTTCGCCCTTTGGAAGGCGACCAAGTCGACTGAGCCAGAATCGGCCAACTGGTCTTCTCCATTTGGAATCGGCCGCCCAGGTTGGCACATTGAGTGCTCAGCCATGGCTGCCCACTATTTGGGAGAGAGTTTCGACATTCACGGGGGTGGCCTAGATCTTCGCTTTCCTCACCATGAAAATGAACTTGCGCAATCCACTGCAGCTGGCCACAGCTTCGCCAACTACTGGGTCCATAACGGGCTGGTTAGTGTTCAGGGTCAGAAGATGTCCAAGTCACTCGGGAATTCAGTGCTGTCTTCGGATTTATTCGACAAGGTCAGCGACAAAGCCGTCCGCTACTACCTAGCTAGCGCTCATTATCGCTCAATGCTTGACTACCAGCCCGAAGCAACCGTAGAAGCCGCCGCCGCACTATCAAGGCTTCACGGCTTTGTTGCCAGAGCCGCCAGAGAGCTCAAGGAGTCTAGGTTTAGTGAGTTCGCAGCAGTTGAGTTGCCCGATGAGTTCACTCTGCAAATGAACGATGATTTGAATATTCCGGGAGCACTTGCTGTGATCCACGAAAGCGCAACAGCCGGTAATACAGACCTAGATGAGCAGCGATTAAGCCAAGCGCATCAGCGCTGGAGCGAGGTAGTCGGTATGCTCGAGGTTCTAGGTCTTTCTTTGGACTCATCAAACCGGACCAATCAAGAGCATCGAGCGCTGGATCAATTGATCCAAACTTTGATCGCTGAGAGAAATAAAGCTAGAGAAGACAAGAACTATCAGCGCGCTGATCAGATACGCGACCAGCTATTAGAAATTGGTATCGAGCTATCTGACTCGACATCTGGAACACATTGGAGTTTGAACTAATGGCAAAAATTGGAAGACCCGGAGCTAGTAAGTCCAAAAAAGGTCCGCTCAAGGGAACCGGTGGGCACGGACGAAAGTCTCTAGAGGGCAAGGGCCCAACGCCCAAGGCTGAAGATCGGAAATATCACAAGACTTATCGCTCTCCAAAGGCGACTACCGAAGTTCGTCAAACTCCTAAAAAGGGCCAGTTCGTGGCATCTAAGACTGGCAAAGCATCGAAGGCTAACGCCACCGAAGTTTTATCCGGTAGAAACTCGGTGGTTGAAGCGCTGAAGGCGAGCGTTCCGGCTACCGCCTTGTTCATCGCCCAGCGCATCGAGGTCGACGACCGAGTTCGGGAATCAATGACTATCGCAAATAAGCGCGGAATTGTCATCAACGAGGTAACTCGAGTTGAGATTGATCGGATGACCGGCGGCGACAGCGTCCACCAGGGAATTGCTCTTCAGGTTCCTCCATACAACTACAAAGACCCGAACGAACTCTTGGACCGCGCATTGTCTCAGTCATCCCTGCCGCTCTTGGTAGCACTAGACGGGATAACTGACCCTAGAAACTTGGGTGCGATAATCCGATCGGTTGCGGCATTTGGCGGCAACGGAATCATTTTGCCGCAGCGTAGAAGCGTCGGTGTGACTGCAGCAGCGTGGAAGACTAGTGCGGGAGCAGCAGCCAGAATGCCGGTAGCCCTGGCAGCAAACCTCAACCAGACAATAAAGGAATACAAGCGTCGAGGCGTGTTTGTGGTCGGCCTCGATGGTGACGGAGACGTTTCTCTTCCCAGTTTTCAACTCTTCGATAAGCCACTGCTAGTTGTCGTCGGCTCAGAAGGCAAGGGACTGTCGCGTCTAGTGCAAGAAAACTGTGATCAAGTTATCTCGATACCAATTTCCGAGGTTACAGAATCTCTAAATGCTGGAATTGCGGCGAGCGTAGCCCTCTATCAAATAGCAGCGTTAAGGGCCTAAACCTTATCTCGCCAGTCACCTGTTTCATCATCGCTCACAACTATTAGCCCGGTTGGAACCGACTCAGCAAGGCTTATTGTGTCGGTAACGGGGCTTCCCGATAGCAGAGCGGACTCATCGCGGCGTTCGGCAAGGACATCCGAGATGTAGCTTCGAACTGCATCAACAAGGGCAATGTCGCTTCCTTGACCTTCGGACAGTTTCAGTCGGTGCCTCAATACTTCGTGGAACAACTCAGCTGGTTCAAGCTTGCCTAGAAGCTCATTTGGTATTGCACCAACCACAGGCTCGAATACTTCGCTGAGCCATTGGTGTGCCAAAACTTCTTCGTCGAAGCCAAGGTGAGCATTGACGAGCGAGTACTGGTCGATGTCGTTAAGTAGGCGTCTTGCTTGATTTTCTTCGACGTCAAGACCGGTGACCAGCAAAAGCCGTCTGGCGTGATGTCCTGCGTCCACGACCTTCGGTTGGATTCTTACCGTTCTCTTATCTTGATCTTTGGCCATCGATAGCTCTTGAATATCAAACCCAAGATCGTTGAGGCGTTGAATTCTTTGAGCAATCTTCCATCGCTCACTGTCATCAAAGGTGTCGGTGGCGGTGAGCTCTTTCCAAAGTTCGCGGTATTTATCAACGATTCGCTGGCTTACGGTTCCCGGGTCCAAGTCAGTGGCTTTTCCGGAGGCAATTAGATCCATTAGCTCACCGGCAATGTTTACGCGCCCGATCTCCAGATCATTTTCGCGCTGACCATTTGAGAGTCTGGAGTTATATAGGTGTCCGGTCTCTGCATCCACCAGGTAGGCGGCGAATTGCCCGGCGTCTCTTCTGAATAAAGTGTTCGACAGTGAGACGTCACCCCAGAAAAATCCAGCCAGGTGCAACCGCACCAGCAGTAGGGCCAGAGCGTCGACTAGTCGGTTGGCGGTTTGTTCCCTTAGCCCTTGAGACCACATCGCACGGTAGGGCAGGGAGAATTTTAGGTGCCGGGTTATTAGTACCGCCGGCAGCGGGTTTCCATCGAGATCCTCGCGCTCTTGGATTATCGCAAAGGCCTCAACGCAGGGGATGTCGAGTTTTTCTAGCTTGCGAAGCATCTCGTACTCACGTTTTGCTAGCTCAAAAAGGGTTTCCTTGATGGCTATGACGTGATCGTTTAGGTGCGCGAATCTAACCGTGTGGCGCGACAGCCCCTTTGGCAATGCAGCAATGTTTTCTTTAGGCCAATCCTCCAACGGCAAATGCCACGGCAGATCCAATAACTCTGGTTCCGCCGCGGCAGCCGTAATGCTTATCGAAGATGGCATTGAAGCCTAGTTAAGGCGCTCGCCCGACTCGGTGTCGAAGACGTGAACTGCTTCCGGATCGGCCTGCAGGTGGATTTTATCTCCGGCCATCGGGTGATCGATTGGGTGCACTCTCACAACGATGTTCTGCTCTGTGCCGTCTAGTTGAACGCGGCCATAGAGGTAGCCGTCGCTTCCAAGCTCTTCGATAACGTCAACATCAACAATGAGACCATTTGGAGCGACAGACAGCTTCTCAGGTCTGACACCAACGGTTACTCGACTACCAGTTGCCTTCGCGAGGATCTCGCGGGCAATTGGAAGCACTGCATCTCCGAACTGAACGCCGCCGTCAATTATCGGTAGCTGAACTAGATTCATCGCGGGGGAGCCGATGAAGCCGGCCACGAAGACATTCTGTGGGCGATCATAAAGGTTCCTTGGGGTATCAACCTGCTGAAGTAGGCCGTCTTTCAGAACTGCAACCCGGTCACCCATGGTCATAGCTTCAACCTGGTCGTGTGTTACATAAACCGTTGTTACACCAAGCCGGCGCTGCAGAGAGGCAATCTGAGTTCTGGTCTGGACACGCAGTTTGGCATCTAGGTTGGAAAGCGGCTCATCCATTAGGAAAACCTGAGGCTGTCTAACAATGGCTCGACCCATGGCAACCCTCTGACGCTGACCTCCGGAGAGAGCCTTTGGCTTGCGGTTTAGATATGGCTCCAAGTCCAAAAGCTTGGCGGCCTGTAGAACTCGCTCTGCACGCTCATCCTTGTTCACGCCAGCGATTTTCAGGGCGAAGCCCATGTTCTCCGCGACGGTCATGTGTGGATAGAGGGCATAGTTCTGAAACACCATTGCAATGTCTCGGTCTTTTGGCGGAACATCGGTGACTTCTCTGTCTCCGATGTAGATTCCGCCTTCGTTAACTTCTTCAAGCCCAGCAAGCATTCGCAATGAGGTTGACTTACCGCAACCCGAAGGTCCAACGAGAACCAAAAGTTCACCGTCTTTAACCTCGAGGTTTAGTTTGTCCACCGCTGGCTTAGTTCCGCCCGGGTAGATTCTTGTTGCATTTTTAAATGACACTGTTGCCATGATTTACTCCTTCACCGGCAGGTACGTGCCGGACGATCCGTAGTGATGGATGTTTGCCGAAGCGAACAACATAAGTATGCCACTGGAATTAGACTTGGTCCGAATCGCAATAAAGTTAATAACGAAGGACAAAAGATGACCCCCAACGACAAGCCAACCCGTTCTGAGCAACGTGAGGCAGCCAGAGACAAGGCACGCGAGCTGCGGAAGGAGAGCGCCAAGAAGGAAAAGCGCAACCGTTTGTTGTTGCAGGTCTCGGTTGTTCTTGTCACCCTGGGAATCATCGGTGGCATCGGAGCGGTAGTTCTTCTTGACGCGGCGAATCGGGCAGATGCCCCCATTGTTGGTGAAACCCCCGAAAACTTGACTGATCTTGGTGGGCTAAAAATCGGTGTCGGGCTTCAGGCCTTCACTCTGAGCAACACACCAACCCCTGATGCAGCTGAGCAGACCCCAAAGATCGAGATCTACGTTGACTACCAGTGCCCAATTTGTCAGGCCTTTGATGTTCCAAACTCTTCTCAGATTCGTTCTTGGGCTGACGTCGGTGCAGCAACGGTTGAGATCAGGCCGATTTCTTTTCTTGATCGCGCATCCTTGAATGCCTATTCATCAAGAGCCGCGAATGCTGCTTTTTGTGTTGCCAACTTTGAGCCAGATTCTTTCTACGACCTTCACGAACTCTTGATGGCTGATCAGCCTGCAGAGGGAACCCAAGGTCACGATGACGATGAGCTGTTTGCCTACGCCGAAGAGGCTGGCGCTGGAACTGAAGAGGTAAAGGGCTGCATCCAAGCTAAGAGCTTCGGGGACTACATTGAACAGCACACTCAGGCTGTGCTGTCATCTCCTCAGAACGGAGTCAGCGTTTCTGGAACTCCAACTATCTTGGTAAACGACAGGCAGTACACCTGGGCAACCGGAGATGACCTAGTCTCCGCTGAGCGCTTTGCTCAATTTGTCCAACTGGCAACTGCTGAGTAGTCGACCAAGCGGCGTGGCCACTTTTAGCGGCAAGAGGGCTGTCCTGGCTTGTAAACCTGAGCAAGAGTCATACGAGCGGCATAGCCATGTGTCCAAGGGAAATGCTTACAACTAGATGCCAATAAGCGATTTCCATTAGGCTATGGCGGGGCTAAAACCCCAAGCCGACCTGGCGCAATTGGTAGCGCACCACTCTTGTAAAGTGGGGGTTACGGGTTCGAGTCCCGTGGTCGGCTCTGTGTTTTTCCTAGTTTCTAGGGCGAAGTTCGGCAACCATTGGGCAGTTAAATGGATTCACGTTGTTACTGAGACCCACTTTGTTCAAGTGCTTCATGATCACCAGGTAGCTTGAGAACAAGTTCATCTCCACCATCGTGACGTCATTCTTGCGGCAGAACTCAGAAACCATCTCGTGGGTCCTACGAAGGTATGGCCTTGCCATTGATGGAAACAAGTGATGCTCAACCTGGTAGTTCAAACCACCCATTAGGTTGTCTTTCAACCAGCTGCCGCGAATGTTTCTAGAAGTAAGAACCTGCCTAGAGAAGAAATCCAGCTTGCTGTCTTTTTCAACAAGGGGCATTCCCTTGTGGTTTGGGGCAAAGGCTGCACCCATGAAAAAACCAAAAGTCATCATCATTGCAAACCAAAGTGCGATCGCCCAAAGCCACCCGAACATCCAGGCCATTACGAAGTAAGGCGCCGTCTGGCGGACCATCATGAGGCTGAATTCCAAAATCTTTATACCTACGGACCTGTCCTTGCGGCCAAGCCCCGCAAAGGAGTCAACTAACAAATCAAAGCCCGTGAAAAGAAGAAGGAAAGGGAACAAGTAGCCCTGGCGATCCGAAAGCCAACGTTCCGGTCCTTTTTTAGATTCTTTAGATTCGGTAGTGAAGCTTAGAACTCGGATGGCAATGTCCGGATCTTCGCCAATTTGATTTGGTCGCTGGTGGTGCTTGTTGTGCTTTTTTAGCCAGAAGCCGTAGCTAAGTCCGGCAAATAGATTTGCAAGAACCAGGCCAAGCCAGTCGTTGGCTTTGTTGTTTTTGAAGACCTGACGGTGAGATGCCTCATGGGCAATAAATCCATACTGCGCGCTCATGATCCCGAGGAGGCCGGCCAGAACAAAGCCAGCCACAATCCACCACTGGCTCTGCTGCAATGCGTAGCCGGTAAAGCCAGCACCTACCCACAGAGCTGATGCAATCAAGCTGATAACCACAAGCCGAATTATGTAGAAGCTTGGACGCTTAGTAAGTAGACCCGCTTCTCTAACTTGCTCGAGAATTAGGCTGAAATTAGTCGGTGTTCTGGTTTCCGAAGCAATGCTCATTTCCTAAGTCTACGTGTCCTGCTTCAAGTGTTGCTGTGAAACGCAATAACAATGAGTGTCATACTGATGAAGTGAAAGCGACGCGGCTTGAAAGTGACCTGCTTGGTGGTAGAAATATCCCAAATGAGGCCTACTGGGGTGTCCATACCCTCAGAGCAGTAGAGAATTTTCCAATCAGTGGAGTACCGATAGGTCACTACCGATCACTAATAAGAGGCCTTGGCTTTATAAAAGAAGCTTCGGCATCAGCCAACCTAAAACTCGGAGTCATAACTGCCGAAATCGCCGAGCCAATAATCAAGGCCTGCATTGAAGTTAGAGACGGCAAGTTTGATGATCAGTTTGTAGTTGACGCTATTCAAGGCGGTGCCGGAACATCAACAAACATGAATGCCAATGAAGTCATCTGCAATCGCGCTCTAGAAATTGCCGGCTTTGAAAAAGGCGAGTACCAGCACATTCACCCGCTGAACCACGTGAACGCGTCGCAATCCACCAACGATGTTTATCCAACTGCCATCCGGGTTTCGATGATCATTGAGATAAGGGCATTGCTGGAGGAGATCGCGTACCTTCGGTCGACCATCGATAGCAAGGCAGAGGAGTTCTCCCAAGTCCTGAAGATGGGTAGAACGCAGCTTCAAGATGCAGTCCCGATGACTTTGGGTCAGGAGTTCGCCGCTTGGTCTCAGACCCTTAGTGAGGATCAGGGCCGTCTGCAGGAAATGATTCCTTTATTGAGTGAGATTAATCTTGGCGGCACAGCTATCGGCACAAAGCTAAACACCCCTACCGGTTACTCGCAGCTGGTAACAGACGGGCTTAGTGAAATTTGCGAACACAAGTTCTTTCCCGCTGTGAACCTAATCGAGGCAACCAGTGACACCGGAGTCTTTGTTTCGGTCTCGAGCACCTTCAAGCGCCTTGCTACCAAGATTTCCAAGATCTCAAATGACCTCAGATTGCTTTCATCAGGCCCTAGGGCTGGCATCAACGAGATAAACCTTCCTGCGAGGCAAGCTGGATCTTCGATTATGCCCGGCAAGGTAAATCCTGTAATTCCTGAGGCGGTAAACGAGATTGCCTTCACGGTGATCGGAAATGACCTGATAGTTACGATGGCGGCCGAAGCTGGTCAGTTGCAACTCAACGCATTCGAGCCGATCATCGCAAGGTCCCTGATGATGAGTGTTGTATATCTTCGACAAGGCTGTCACATTCTTGCCAAGTTCTGCATCAGCGGAATTACTGCCAATGTTGAGCACCTCAGGCTTACTGTTGAAAACTCAATTGGCCTCGCCACCGCACTTGCACCGAAGCTCGGTTATGAAAAGACATCTTTGATTGCCAAGCACGCAGCCGAGATGAACAT
>TARA_B110000093_G_scaffold102392_1_pt1 | contig 15815 bp, 16 predicted proteins | sample TARA_B110000093 | Tara Oceans TARA_B110000093 (sample SAMEA4397390) | marine metagenome | biome: Polar Biome; feature: [MIX] marine epipelagic wind mixed layer (ENVO:01000061); material: water (ENVO:00002006), including particulate matter (ENVO:01000060) such as... | depth 10-100 m | reverse complement strand
AACTGCACAATATAATTTAAGAAAAAGTGTAATAGGAACAAGTGTAGATGTTCTTTTTGAGATATCAGAACTTGTTAGAGATTATGTAGATGTTACTTTTGATGGAGATTATAATGGACAAGCAGTATGGGTAAAGACTGTTAAGACTGCTTACAATTCATCTAATGTAGTACTTCGAGTTTTTACTAATACACAATCAGCTTTTGATGGATATTCCTATTTTGAAGAACCAACCCTATCTCCAAATAATAATTCCTTATTCATTAGCAACAGAGAGTTATTTGTATTAGAGGACAATGTTTTTAGAATACCTATTCATACCACTAATAGTCCATCAGTTGTTTTCTATAAAGACGGAGAAGTAATAGCATCGGAAACATTTAATACCGAAGACTTGAGTGCTAACCAAATAAAGTACGTTTCTATTTACGGAGATGACGTTAATTGGGATACGTACCAAGAAAGAATTTTAAATGAAAATGGTTCTTACGAAGACAGTTATTGTTTACAATCATTTTTCAATAGTTACTCAATAGGTGCAGTTGATAAAATAACTGTTTCTGGTAATTCTTACGGAAATGAGTTGGTTTCTAATGGTAATTTCGAAACAGACACATCGTGGACTAAAGAAACATCTGATTGGACAATAAACAACAACGCAAGTTTTTTAAACTCTACTGACTTGGCAATTGACAGACTTTATCAAGGTGCATCGGTTAATGGTCTAAATTTATATAGTGAATTTACAGTAACAAATTTCAGCGGAACAGGAACTGCTTCTATGAGGTATCCTTTTCCAATAAATATAACAGGTAACGGAACGTATAGAGTTGAGGGAGTTGGGACGTTTGATAGAATACAATTTCAAGCAGAAGCAAACGATTTAGCAAATCCCTTAACATTTTCTATAAGCAATGTATCTGTAAAAGAATCTTACGGTGCAAAAATAGAAACTATAAAAGTAAACGTAATAGAAGAATGTAAATACGAACCAAAGAAAGTAACATTTATAAATAAGTTTGGTGCTTTACAAGATATGTACTTCTTCAAGAAAGCAGTTGAGCAAATGACTATTGAGAAAGAATCTTACAAGTCTAATATAATATCTTCCACAGGTACTTACAATAGCTATAACCACGTAAATAGAGATTTTAATATAGTTGGGAAAGAATCAATCACTTTAAGTAGTGGATTCTTGAGTGAAGAGTACAACGAGGTATTTAAGCAAATGATGTTATCTGAAAAGGTTTGGGTTACTAATATATTAGAATCTGGAGAGCAAGTATTACCAATAAATGTTAAAACAAGTGATATTACTTATAAGACTTCTTTAAATAACAAGTTAGTAGAATACACAATAGAATTTGATAAATCATTCGACACTATAAACAATATTAGGTAGATGCAGAAAATAGAAATATACATAGAAGGGGAGAGAGCTGAAATGTCTGACTTTGAAGGTGTTACTATCACGGACACTATTAAGGATGTAAGAGATGTTAACAAGGTGTTTACTGAGTACTCTCAAACATTCAGCTTACCTGCAAGTAAGACTAATAATAAAATATTTAAACACTATTATAATAGCGACATAATTAATGGCTTTGATGCAAGAATTAGAGTTCCAGCTAAATTGCAATTAAACTCTATTCCTTTTAAGGAAGGTTACATTAAGCTTGAGGGTGTTGATTTAAGAAACAATGCTGCTCATACATACAGAATAACTTTTTTTGGAAATACTATATCTTTAAAGAATTTATTAGGAGAAGACTTACTATCTTCATTAGGTAGTGTGCCAGAAGGTAAGGTTAGCTTATTTAGCGAACTTAGTAAGAAGGCTAACGGAGACCCCTTGCTTCACAACTCTGCGGATATAGAGACGTATTTAACAACATCTCAAGATAGGATTATTGACGGAGTCACTTATGAGAACCCAATACAAGTGCCTTTAATAACTCATACACAAAGGCTTGAGTTTAGTAGCAATACCGCTGATGATGTACTTGATACTGGAGACTTGCATTATTTCGATGGAGGTGGAGTACACAAGCACGGAGTTAAATGGAATGAGTTAAAATTTGCAATAAAATTAAAAATAATAATAAAATCAATAGAAAACAAGTATGGAATAATATTTAGTTCAGACTTTTTCGATAATGACACTTCTTTTCAAGATTTGTATATGTGGATGCACAGAACTAAAGGAGCTGTTTCGACAGGTTCTCAAGTTACGGAGTACGAAGCTTTTATTGATACGTGGAGTGATTATACAGGTAGCATAAGTAAAATGTCAAATAACGCATTAACATTAACAGTCGCTCCTAGTCCAGATGTTTTGTCTTTGGAATTAACACCAAATGTAAGTGATGTAAATAAGGCATATTCAGTAACTGTATTTCAGTCTGGAAACATTGTTTACCAAAGTACAACTGCATCTGGTAATAGAACTTTTGGAATACCTATAGCATTATACGCTGGATATACAGTAAGAGTAACTTCTGCTCAAATAGCTTCTTTTGACCGTGTTAGATGGTTTGTTAGAAAGTTTCCTAGCAACTTAGACACCTATGACGCTGCGTTTACTGTAGCTGAACAATTTATATTTAATATACAAGAACAAATGCCCAAGATGAAGGTTCTTGATTTCTTAACTTCTGTATTTAGAATGTTTAATTTAGTGGCTTATGTTCAAGGAGGTGAAATGATTGTAAAGAAATTAGATGAATTTTATGATAATCCATCTTCAGATTCTCCTTTTGACATAACAAGGTATGTTGATGTAAATAGAAGTCAAACAAATACAGCTCTTCCTTTTAGGGAAATAGTTTTTACTTATGAAGGATTAGGAACTTTCTTGGCAAAAAAACACAACCAACTATTCAATAAAGATTGGGGTAAAGAAGAATACAAGGGAACTACTGATAATGGAGATTCTTTAACAATATTTTCTGGAGGTGTTTATAATTACAAAATACCTTTTGAGCATATGAAGTTCGAGAGACTAATAGATTCAAACACAAGTGGTTTAACGGATATACAATGGGGATTTTGTGTTGATGACAACCAATCAAGCTACATAGGTAAGCCTATAATTTTCTATATGGATTTAAAAACACTTTCAACAAGTAATAGAATATCATTTGTTGATACTGTAAGCTCTGTAAATAACGAACCTACATCTCATAAACCACTTAGCTCTTATTACGTTCCTGCTAATTCTGACTTAAAGTATACTCAAGTAGAGGATAGACAGTCTTTGAATTTTAGTTCAGAGCCAGATGAATGGGAATTGATTGTAACAAATGAGACTCTTTTTAACAACTATCATAAAAACTACATATCAAGTGTTTTTAATCAATCAAATAGATTAACTAAGATTAGTGCTTACTTGCCTTTAAATATACTACATAAATACACATTAGCTGACAGGTTTGTAGTGTCTGGAAAAAGTTATAAGATTAACTCAATAGAAACAGATTTTTACACAGGTAAATCAGAAATAGAATTATTAAGCGACATATAATGATAAGAGAAACTTTAGAATTACTAAGAGACAAGGAATGGCTAATTGATGATATGGATATCAATATAGCAAAGGGATTACACGAATTACCTTCATCGTTTAAGGAGATAAAAACAATTATTAAAAGAAAAAAACTAACAAATGGCAGATAAGAAGGTAATTTTAGAGGTTGAATTAATCGAGGGTAACGCAAATTCAAAATTAAATGAATTAAAAGCTTCTTTACAGAGTTTAGATAAAACTCATAAAGATTATAAGCCTACGTTACAACTAATTGCTCAAGCAGAAAGAGATTTAGTTAAAGCTCAACAGAAAAGGATTCTAGTAGAGAAAGGGCTTGCAGGTTCAACGGTAAAAGTAGAAAAGGCAACTAAGAAGACAGCTAAAGAAATGAAGCAACTTAGTAGCAGTACTGGTGCTTCAACTTCTGCTTCGTTAGAACTTGGTCGTGTATTCTCAGATATGCCTTATGGTATTCGAGGTGTAGCCAATAACATTCAGCAATTAGCATCTAACTTGTTCTTTATGTCTAAAAAGACAGTTGAATCTACTGGTAAAGCCGTTGGGTTCGGAGGAGCTTTAAAGCAGTTAGGTACAGGTCTTTGGGGAGCTACTGGTGTATTAGTTGCTTTTCAAGCTGGTATTGCTTTATTAGACTATTTTCAAGTAGGTATGGGAAAAGCTGAAGAATCTTTAGATAGCTTTAGAGTTTCTGCTTCTGGCTCTGCTTCTGATTTAAAATCTCTACTTATAGTAATGAGAGAAGATATGTTAAGTAAAGAAGACCTATCTAATGTGATTGACAAAGTAAATAAAAAATACAAGGATTTAAATTTAAGTATAGGAGAAGAAGGTAGACTAACTAAAGAGAGTATAATTCAAATAGATAAAAAGATAGCTTCTTTAGGTAGGTTGGCTTTAGCTAACGCTATGTTAACGGAGATAGAAAATAAAAACGCAGAGGTAGCGAAGGCTGCTAGTGAACTTCAGAGAGAAACTTCTGATGAATTAAAAGAATTAGGTCTTAAAAATATAGCTGATTTTAGAGATACTGAAAATCAAAGAGCAGACGAAACAAAAGAAGCTTTTATTGAAAGAAGAAACCAATTAATATTCTATCAAAAAGGAGATTATAAAGGTCAACTTGATATGGAGAAATATCATACAGCTTCCAAAATAAGAAGAGAATTAGCTGCTTTTGACGAAACCAAGAAAAGAGTTGGTACTCAAGTTAAGGAATTATTAAAGATATCTACAGATGAAGGGTTTTTTGAGGATTTCTTTAACTCAAAAGACAAGAAGGGAAGTGGAAAAGCAGAGTCTGTTGCTAAAGAATTTACAGACACTCTTTATAGGGAAATAGTAGGTTTTAAAGACCTTATTGTTGACTCCGATATAGTGGGAGAGATAGTGATACCTATAACCCCTAAAATAACCACGCCTTACGATGAAATAGCTGAATTTATTAAACAATACAAAGTCTTAATGTCTGGTCTTTCAGATTTTATTGATGGAGAGTTTGAAAGAGAGTTAACTATAGAACAAAATAAAACTAATGCTCTAAACGCAGAGTTAAACAATAGATTAAATAATGAAAATCTATCTAAAGACCAAAGAGCATCTATTCAAAATGAAATAGCTCAAAATGACGAGAAACTAAGGGTTAAGCAAGAAACTATAGCAAGAAAGCAATTTAAGGTTACTAAGGCATTTAACATAGCTATGACAATAGCAGATACTTATATGGCAGCACAAAAAGCCTATTTATCTCAAATGCAATTTGACCCTACATCGCCTATAAGAGCTAAAATAGCAGCAGGGGTAGCGGTAGCGGCTGGACTCGCAAAAGTAGCAGCTATTGCAAGAACAACGTTTCAATCAACAGCCCCCTCAACACCTACGAATAATGGCGGTGGTGGTGGTGGTAGTTCTGCAAGACCAGAGCCTTCGTTTAATGTAGTCGGAAGGTCTGGAGATAGTTTGCTAATAAACGCTATTCAAGCTCAATTCGGACAACCATTAAAAGCATATGTAGTATCAAGAGAGGTTACAAGTCAACAGCAATTAGATGGTATAATTGTAAATCAAGCAAGTACCTAAAATAAAACAATTATAATGAATAAAGTTAACATAATATAAAAGAATTAGATATGAACGAATTAGAAACTTTTGAACTATTTATAGATGATGCTAGAGAAGAAGATGGCATAGAAGCTATCTCTTTAGTTGAATTTCCTGCAATAGAAGAAAACTTTGTTGCATTAAGTAAACACAAGGTAGAGTTTAAAACAGTAGATACCGAGAAGAGGATTATAGTTGGTCTTGCTTTAGTTCCAGATAAGCCTATTTATAGACGTAGCGGTAAGACTGAGTACAATATCATATTCTCTAAGGAAACTGTAAGAAAGGCTTCTGAGCTATACTTAAAACGTCTTAAACTAAACAATGCTACATTAGAACACGATGAGCAAATGACAAGTGGTGTATCTGTTATCGAGTCTTGGATAGTAGAAGACCCTTTAAAGGATAAAACTGCTTTATACGGACTAAACGCTGTAGAGGGAGCTTGGGCGGTAACTATGAAGATAGATAACGATGATGTGTGGAAAGACGTTAAGTCTGGAAAGTACTTAGGATTAAGTATTGAAGGTATGTTTAGCGACAAGGGAGAAGATATAGAAGAGGTTGAAGCTGAGAACATATTAAGTGAACTTAAAAAATTACTATCTAATGGCTAGAGCAGTATATTGTAAATGTAAAAATACCTACTCTATCGATTGTGGTAAAGACAGTAATAAATGCAAGGCAGATGAGTATTGGAAGCAAGGTATAGGCTCTATACACAAGGAGACAGAGGAATAAAAACAAGACACTAAGTCTGTAAATAGTTATATTAATATAAATCAATAAGTATGAAAGCAACAGAAATCCTTAATACCGTTAAAGAGCTTTTACATCTTTCTAAAGAAGAGGTAAAGATTGAAGACGTTGTTACTGAAGAGGTAGTAGAATTATCTACTGAAGAAGTGGTTGAAGTTATAGAAGAAGAAGTAAAAGAAGTTGTTCTTGCAGAAGAATCTAAAGAAGAAGAAGTAGTTGTTGACGAGGTAGCTGAAGCACCAGTAGCAAATTACGTAACATCTGAAGATTTATCAGCAGTAAAAACTGAATTACTTTCTATGATTAAAGCGTTAATCGAAGATAAGGCAGTTTCAGAAACCAAAGAAGTTCCACAAGAATTATCTAAACAAGAAGAAGTTGAGTTATCTGAAGAAGCAGAAGAAGTAATCCATTCTCCAGAATCAGCAATCGAAACTAAAAAGAATTTATTATCAAAACCAAATAAACCTATGACTACAGAGCAAAGAGTTCATAGAATGTTATTCAATTAAAAACTATATAAAAATGGCTACTACTACAAGTATTACTACTACTTACGCTGGAGAATCTGCAGGAAAATATATTTCTGCTGCACTTTTAGCAGGTAACACAATCGCAAACGATGGATTAACTATCCGTCCAAATGTGAAATTCAAAGAAGTTGTAAAAAGATTAGAATTAGACGGTATCGTAAAAGACGGTTCTTGTGATTTCTCTGATACATCTACTTTAACACTAACTGAGAGAATCTTACAACCTAAAGAGTTACAAGTTAACTTAGAGTTATGTAAGAAAGACTTCCGTTCTGATTGGGATGCTATCCAAATGGGATACTCTGCTTTTGACAACTTACCAAGCTCTTTCCAAGAGTATTTAATCGGTTATGTTGCTTCTAAGGTTGCACAAAAGAACGAACAAAACATTTGGGCAGGAGCTTCTGCTGAAGGTTCATTTGATGGATTTTCTACATTATTAGCTGCTGATGCTGGAAAGGTTGCTGTAACTGGAACTGCTGTAACTGCTGCAAACGTTGTTGAAGAGTTAGGTAAAGTTGTAGATGCTATTCCTTCTACTTTATACGGAAGAGAAGATTTAAGTATCTACGTTCCACAAAACGTATTTAGAGCTTACAAACGTGCTTTAGGAGGATTTGCTTCTGGAGGTCAAGGTGGTGCAGGTTTTCAAGATAAAGGTAACAACCAAAACATTAACATTGAAAGCTTTGATGGTGTAAAAATCTTTATGGCTAACGGATTACCTTCTGACAAGATGATTGCTACAACTAAAGATAATTTACACTTTGGAACTGGCTTAATGTCGGATGCACAAGAAGTTAAAGTCCTAGATATGAGCGATTTGGACGGTTCTCAGAACATTAGAGTAATTATGAGATTTACCGCAGGTGTTCAATACGGAATTGCTTCTGATATCGTAACCTACGGAATTGCATAGTAATAAATAAATAAACTAAAAAAGAGGTGGTCGGTATAACTGCCTACCTCTTTTTTTATTAACTAATATAAAAATATAAAATATGGCTTGTGATATCACAACTGCAAGGGCAGAACCTTGTAAAGACAGCGTTGGAGGGATTAACGCAGTATGGATTGTTAACTACGGAGATATAACTGGTATTACTTATGACTCTACTGATGTAGATGTAATTGATGCAGTTTTAGGGTCTCCTATGGCTTACAGGTATGAGGTTAGAGGTAGTTCTACCTATTCAGAAAGCATTCAATCAAGTAGAGAAAACGGAACTACTGCTTTCGAGCAAGTGCTAGAATTATCTCTTAAAAAATTAAGTAAGGAAGACCATAAGACAATTAAGTTATTATCTTTTGGTAGACCAAACATAATCATTGAAGACAATAACGGAAACTTACTGTTATCTGGAGCTGAACACGGTGCTGATGTAACTGGTGGTACAATCGTTACTGGTGGTGCTATGGGAGATATGAGTGGATATACTTTAAGTTTTACAGGTATGGAAAAAGCACCTGCTAATTTCATAAACAGACCTTCTACTTCTGGTGTGTATACTAACACTGTTGGTGTTGACTTATTAAATGCTGGGTTTGCTACAACTGTAGTTTAACAGTATGTGTATACTTTAACTTATTAAACCCTGCCATTTGGTGGGGTTTTCTTATTAAATAAAACAAAATATTAATTTTCAGTTATCTTATTATGTTAATATTAGAACCAACAGCAGGAGAAAAAACAATAAGCATTATGCCGAGAAGCAATAGTGTTTCTGGTGTAATATCTTTACTTATAAGGAGAGATGGAGATGGTACGGAGGAATCTAGACCGCCTTTAAATGTAGTCAATTTAGGTAACTATATTAACGTCACTTTTTCATCAAGTATCCTATCAGAAGATGCTACTTACTACTTTGAAATTACTAAAGACGAAAAATTATGGTACAGGGATAAGATTTACGTTACCTCGCAGACAAATAATGATATATCTTTAAATAGTCATAAGATAGGAAATGGAAGTCTATACAAGCAATATAATGAGTTAGATGATAATACTTATATTATCGGAGAAACTTCTGTATCTAATGATAACGGAAGTGGAGATGGTGGTACGGTTATTTCTGGGGATGCACCATTTATATTATTTAATACAAGTTCAGAACATTTTATTCAATTAGATTTCCCTTATTTTGAACAGATAAACGCAACCAATAATCCTACAAGTTATTCTGTTGATAATTTAATAGATGGATTATCGTTAGACTCTGCTACAGGCGTGATAACGGGTATCCCTACAGGGAGTGTTGGTGCTATTTCAATGACATTAAAAGCAACTAATGAGTTTGGAGAGGGTGTTAGGTCTATAGGTTACAACCTAACAAACGAATCAGCAGATGATTTTCTTGCTCCTTATAATTTATATGCAACTAACGCTACTACAGATGGGTTTAGACTGGCTTACTCCCTAAGAGAATACAATCGAACTGTTTCTCAAGTAGAAATATTTAGAAATAACGTTCTGTTTAAGACGATAGTGGTAGAGCCTTACGTGCCATACACTTACGCTGTGCTTACTGGTATAAACGGTACTTTTGATTACAAGGTTAGGTTAAAGAACTCTCTTGGAGAATACTCTCCGTTTTCAGATACATTTACTCACTCAATATATCAATTCGGTGTAATGACTCCCAATGAAGCGAATACTCAAGTAAGTCCTACATTGAATGATTCAATAGCGTATTACAAATTTGAAGAAACAAACCTAACTACATTAGTAGATGAGTTAGGAAATAATAACGGTACTTATCAAGGAAGTTATGATTCTAATAACAATTACTCTGGTATATTGGGTAGAGCTGGTACGTTTGATGAAAGAGTTCTAGCTTCCGCAAAAGTACCTAATGATGACTCTTTTTATCTTGGGGAAATAGAAGGCGATGAAAAACCATTTAGTGTTAGTATATGGTTTAAAATAGATGACACATCTCCTAAAGGGACAAGGAGTTTAATATCTAAATCATTAGCAGGTGTTTTTGAGTGGAAGCTTAGTTATACGGATAATTCTACTTCAACAAACGGTCAAACGCCTTACTTTGAAATGAGCTTCCGTGACTCAGCTAGAAGCTCAATAATGGCTCACTTTATGGGCAGAGGGTATAGTTTTAGTCAATTCGAAATAAACTCTGGAGAATGGAATCACTTTGTTTATTCCTATAATGGTAAAGGAGCTGATGAATACAATACATTTGTATGGTATTTGAATAATAGTTATATGACCGCTAACAACAGACCTCCTTCCGTTGATTCAAATAACAGCTACCAAAGGATGCTTGATGGTGGAGGAGATTTTATTATAGGTGGAGAAAGATTGTCTAGTCCCCTACAGTCGAAAACATCTATTGATGAATTATCAATGTTTAATAGAGAATTAACAAAAGAAGAGGTTAATTTCTTGTACAATAATGGATTAGCTAATAGCTTGTCATAGTAAAATATATAATGAAAAATAATAAAAAAGAATACAAGGATAGTATTAGAGTTGTTAATATGTCCTCTTATCAAACACCTTCAATAGAAGAGGTTCACAATAAAGATTGGGTTTCTTTTGGAGACAATAATGATTATTTTGATAATCTAATTGATAGATACGTTGATAGCCCTACTAACGGTAGATGTATTAATGGTATTATTGATATGATTTACGGTAGAGGTTTAGAGTCTACTAATTCAGAATTATTTCCTGCTGACTATGTTAGGATGAAGAAATTACTTAGACCTAGAGAGGTTAAGAGACTTGTTAATGACTATAAATTGTTAGGTCAAGGAGCTATGCAAATTACCTACAATAAAGCTAAGACTAAGATACTAAAGGTTTCTCACTTTCCTATGGAGACATTAAGAGCAGAGAAAGCATCTAAAGGTCAAATAAAAGCTTACCATTATCATCCTTCTTGGAAGAAATATACAAACTCAGATACACCTAAAAGAATACCTACTTTTGGAAACGGAACTAAAGGTCAAGTTAATGAACTTTATATCTTTAAACCTTACAGAAGTGGCTTTTATTATTATGCTACTGTAGACTACCAAGCTTGTTTACAGTATGCAGAATTAGAATCAGAAGTATCTAACTATCACATATCAAATATACAAAATGGTTTACAGCCTAGTTTATTTGTTAACTTTAACAACGGAGTTCCTAATGCTGAGACTCAAGCAAGTATAGAGACTAAGATAAACCAAAAGTTTTCTGGTAGTTCTAATACAGGTAAAGCGATTATAGCATTTAATGAATCTGCTGAGACTCAAGCTAATATAGAAGCTATTCACTTGCCAGATGCTCACGCTCAATATCAGTTCTTGTCTGATGAAGCAAGAGAAAAGATTATGTTAGGTCACGGTATTGTATCCCCAATTCTATTAGGTATTAAAGATAATACAGGTTTTGGTAACAATGCAGAGGAATTACGTACAGCTTCAGTATTAATGGATAACGTAATTATTAGACCATTACAAGATGGTGTTATTTATGGCTTAACAGAGATACTTGAATTTAACAATATACATCAAGATTTATACTTTACAACATTACAGCCTATAGAGTTTACAGAATTAGACAATATAGAGACTAAAATCAAGAGAGAGGAAGAAACTGGAGAGAAGTTATCTGCTGAAGAACCAAATGGAGATTTCTCTGAAGAACAGGGAGATGATATGCTAGGTCAATTAGAAGGCTTAGGAGAGGTTTTAAGCGATGATTGGGAGGTTGTTCATAGTGAAAGATATGAAGATGAATTAAGTGACGTTAAAATGGCTGAAATCAAGTCTCTTAATAAATCATCTAAAGAGGATAGTGATATTTATAAAATTAGGTATGCTTATATGCCTGTAAGAAAGTCTCCTAACAGTAGAGAGTTCTGCAAGAAGATGGAAACATTTACAAGTAGAAGTATTGTCTTTAGAAAAGAAGATATTAATATGATGTCTTTTAGAGGTGTAAATAATAAATTAGGTCACAACAAGCAGAACTACAGTCTTTTAAAATTTAAGGGAGGTAAAAACTGCCATCACTATTGGGAATTAAGAGTCTTTAAATTAAAGGGAGATAAAAGAGTAGACCCTAACTCAGCATATGAGAAAGGTTTAAAAGAACCTAACAACCCTAGTGAAATGGAAGAGAGAATGATTGATAGAGCAGATAAGGGAGCTTATAGAAGCACATTAAATAGAATCAAAAAAATATTAGGTCAATAATGAAAGCACTATTTATAACAGTAAAGGATTTAAAAGCGAAGTCAATCATAAGTGGAACTACTGATGGGGATAAATTAATTCACTTTATAGAGGTGGCTCAAGATATCCATATACAGAACTACTTAGGTGGTAAGCTTTACGACAAGTTGCAAGCTTTAATTATATCTGGAGAAATAGATGATGCAGGTAATTCTGATTATAAGGCTCTTAGAGACGACTATATTAAACCTATGCTAACTTGGTTTACTCAATCAGAGTACTTGCCTTTTGCTATGTTTAAAATCGATAACGGAGGGGTATCTAAGCATAGAGGAGAAGAGTCTGACAATGTTAATTATGGAGACATTGATAGAATGATGAGTAAGATAAATGATAGGTCTGAGTTTTACACAAGAAGATTCTTAGATTACATTTGTTTTAATAGTAACAAGTTTCCAGAATATACTAATAACCAAAATGGAGATATGTATCCAGATAAAGATACAGACACTTTTTCAAGCTGGGTTTTATAATGAACACTAAAAAGAAAACATACAAAACAAAAGAGGTTAACATAGTGAAGTTATCTGCTTTTTACGAGCAGGTAAGGAAAGAAACTAAAAAACAGAGAAATGGCGAACGAAATATACAATAGCACTTGGTGGGGATTTAGTTCTTCTACTGGCTTTGGTAACATATACGATAAATATAATAACCCAGACAAATTAGCTAATTTCTTTGAAATAAGAGTAGAAGCGGATGGTGGAACGGTAGAATCTAAAAGTTGTTTATCTGCTTTAGGTTTAAACCAATACAATTGGGAATATAATAACAGAGTAGAAGCCGATGGCGGTACAATAGAATCTTTAGAATGTGTAACTTTTTAATAATAAAAATAAACAAATAATATGGCAATACCAAAAATAGCATTAATACCAAGTGGGGTTAAAGCGGGTAAATTATACTCTGTTCTTCCAACTGATGGAGCAGGAGATTTTACAACTACACGTGCAAGTGTAGCAACAAGAGTAAATGAAAACGGATTAATTGAAGAAGTAGCAGCGAATGTACCGAGATTAGATTACTCTGATGGTGGTTGTCCTTCTCTTTTATTAGAATCTACCGCAACAAACCTTATACCTCATTCTCAAACATTTGATGCTGGGTGGAGTGAAGTAAACGGAGTTGTTTTAAGTGCTACAAAAGTTACAAGTCCTGACGGAACTTTAAATGCTTCACAACTTATTTTTGATGGAACAGCATTCGGAAGAATAGAAAGGTCAATATCGGGTTTGACACAGGGTGCGGATTATACTGTTAGTGTTTATGCAAGGGTTTCAAGTGGTACTCAAGCCGTTAGACTTGGTAGTGTTTCTGATTTTGAATATACATTAACAACTGAATGGCAAAGATTAATAAGTACACAAGCAGAAAATGATACAGTTGGTTATCCGAGATTGAAATGCGATGATGCAGTAACAGTTGAAATATATGGGTTTCAATTAGAACAAAATTCTTACGTTACAAGCTATATCAAAACCGTAGGTACTGCACAGACTCGTTCAGCTGATACTGCTAACGGTTCGGGAAATGCTTCTACGTTTAATGATTCAGAGGGTGTTTTGATGGTGGAAACAAGTGCCTTGGCTAATGATGGAACAAATAGAATGATTTCATTATCTAATGGAGTTAGTACAACCTCAAATGCAACTCTTTATTTTACACCAACTGATAATCAAATAAGATATATTTATGAAATAAATAGTTCTCAACAATGTAGTATTATTGCTAATATAAATGTTTTGCAAAATAATAAATTTGCAATAGTTTATAAATTAAATCGATTTGAACTTTGGGGTAATGGTGTTAAATTAGACGAAGATACAAGCGGTACACTTAATCCACAAGGCACTTTTACAAAATTAAGTTTTCTTCGAGGTGCGTCTCAATTACCTTTCTACGGTAACACAAAACAAATTCAATATTTCGATTCAGCATTAAACGATTCAGATTTAGAAAAAATAACGAGTTGGACATCTTTTACCGCAATGGCTAACGGACAATCATACACAATTATATAATTATGGCAAATACGATAAAATTAGGAAACGGTAATTGGGCAACAAAAGAGGGTTCTTTGTTAGCTTACAATGACGAAAACAATAACTTTAAGCCTTTACCTTTTACAACTACAAGAGCATCAAGTGCTACGGTTGTAAATAAACAAGGATTAATTGAAACAGTTGGTAGTGGAATACCAAGAATTGACTTTAGTGATGATGCTAATGGTGCTTTATTATTAGAGCCTACCGCAACAAACCTTATAGCTTATTCGGAAGATTTTAGTGATTCTTCTTGGAGTCAAGCAGGCGATACAGTTGTTTTAGGTGGGTTTTTATCTCCTGATGGAACAAATAATGCTTATAAGGTTAGTGGTACAATATCTGCTTTAACATCTAATTATAATACATTAGATTCATTAACACATTCGAGAACTATTTACGCAAAAACAGTAAGCGGAAGCGGTCTATTACATTTATGTTCTCATAATTCAAATGCAGACAGTCTTTTTACGATTACCGAAGAATGGCAAAGGTTTGAGGTTAACGGATATAATGCTACGGGTTCTAACAATTTTTATGGTGTAGATTTTAGAGGTTCTTCAACATTAACAGAGGTTTTAATTTGGGGAGCAAGTGCAGAAGCAAATTCTTACGCTACATCGTACATCAAAACATCAGGTACTGCACAGACAAGGGTTGCCGATACTGCTTCAGGTTCAGGAAATTCTACTGTAATAAATAGTACGGAAGGGGTATTGTATGCGGAAATGAGTGCGTTGTCTGATGACTTAACTTTTAGAAGAATATCATTATCTGATTCAACAAGTAGTAATAGGTTATCTTTAATATATTGGAATGAAACTAATAAAGTAGTATTCGAATTAAATTCAGGGGGAGTTCAACAAGTTTTTTTACAATTTACTTTACCAAGTGAAGTTGATTTTAATAAAATAGCTGTTAAATACAAGGATAACGATTTTGCATTATGGGTTAATGGAGTTGAAGTAGGTACTGATATAATTGGTTCTTCTGCAATAGGTTTAAGTACATTAAATTTTGATAGTGGGGTGAGTTCTCAACCTTTCTACGGAAAAACAAAATCTGTACAAGTTTACAACACCGCATTATCAGATGCAGAATTAATTTCACTGACCACAATTTAACAACAATATAAATAAATAATTATGAAAATAGCTAAATACGAATTTACAAGTAAAGAACAAGCACAAACAAAGATTGATGCTTTAGGGGTTTCAACTGATGAAAATGGAAATGAATCTCCAAACCACAAACACACAATTGTATCTCTTGGACATATTGTTTTAGAACAAGCAGTAATTGACGAAGATGGAGAAGTAGTTACAGAAGCAGTATTATCAGAGGGATGGCATTTAGACGTTTTATGGGTAGGTTTAGAAGCTGATGAAGATGGTATTATTGACCATCCGTATGGTTGGAAGTCTTATAATGTAGATTTAACATCAGAGGGTTCTCACGGATTTGCGGGTTTATCTTACTTATCTCACAAATTTTAATGAAAAGATTAGCTGATTTTATTGAAAGCATAAGAGGAGACCATAAAGCACACTTAATTGTAGGTGTGTTAAGTGGTTTCCCTATGGTTTTATTATT
>TARA_B110000093_G_scaffold88202_1_pt1 | contig 15884 bp, 14 predicted proteins | sample TARA_B110000093 | Tara Oceans TARA_B110000093 (sample SAMEA4397390) | marine metagenome | biome: Polar Biome; feature: [MIX] marine epipelagic wind mixed layer (ENVO:01000061); material: water (ENVO:00002006), including particulate matter (ENVO:01000060) such as... | depth 10-100 m | reverse complement strand
GGAGATTGGTATACTAAGGCTAATAAAGAAAGTATGTTTAAAATTCCAAAGCCTTAACTATTGGAAGAAAAAATTAAACTAATATGGGATTTTAGAGGTGTAGATTGTTTACATATAGCAAAGCATTATCAAATTCATTTAAACGAATTCATAAGTTCTTGTAAGGTTGAATATATTGACTCTGGAAATCTTATAATAAATGAATCTCATCATACTGTTTATTTAATAGTGTATAAAAATGATATGAAATTTTTTAGAGATAAACTTAAGCCTAATCGTGGAGAAGCCATAATTTAAGTAAGTGGGTTTTAAAAGTACTTCACAAACTATCTATAATTTAAATTTATTTCATAAATTAATGAAATCAAATTTAAAATTTAGATGGCAGAAGAATTATTAGAATACGGTAAAAAAGGAAATAGTAAAGAAATTAAAGAAATTCTATTGCATATTTTCGATAGAAACAATCAGTTAAATATTGAAAACAAACGAGGAACTCCAATATGTGTTTGGGGAACTCATGGCCTTGGTAAAACTCAAATGATCAGGGATTTTGCTAGAGAAAAAAAATGGAAATTCGCCTATATTGCTCCTGCTCAATTTGAAGAAATGGGAGATTTACACGGAATGCCTAATATTATTGATCCTGATGGTAAAATTTCTGGCGATGAGTACACTGTTTATAGTCCTCCAAATTGGGTTCCAAAAGAAGAAGGTCCAGGTATTCTCTTAATAGATGATATAAATCGTGCTGATGATAGGATTTTAAGAGGCTGCATGCAGTTGTTACAAAATTTCGAATTATCCTCATGGAAGCTCCCTTCTAAATGGCAAATTGTTGCTACCGCAAATCCAGAAGGAGGAGATTATTCAGTCACACCAATGGATGGGGCAATGTTAACAAGAATGCTTCATACTACTTTGAAATTTGATCCTAAAGTATGGGCTGAATGGGCAAATGACAATAATATTGATCAACGCGGTATTGCATTTGTTTTAACTTATCCAGAGCTAGTAAATGCCGAAAGAACAACTCCTAGAAGTCTAACACAATTTTTTGAACAAATTAAAACAATAAAGGATTTAAAAAAGAAGATAAATTTAGTTGAAGCAATAGCGTTAAGTTCCCTGGACGATTTAACTACATCATCCTTTATGAATTTTATAAATGATGAGCTAAGCACGCTAATTAATCCGGAAGAAATATTAGATTCAGAAAAATTTGAGGATGTAAAAACTGATATTATTACTTTGTCTAAAGGTGACTCTGGAACCAAAAGAGTAGATAGACTATCAACAATATGTTCACGATTATATATTTATTTAATGAATAAAAACTATAAATCCTCTAAAAATCATTCTAAGAATTTAGTTTCTTTTTTGTTGATTGATGAGATTCCAAATGACTTACTGATGAGTCTTTATATGGACATAAATAAAAATGGAAATGATAATGTTAAAGCAATGGTAAGGGATAAAAAACTTGCACTAAAACTTCTAAAAACTTTGTAAAATAATGAGTTTATCAAAAGAAGAAAAGAAAAATACAGCTAAAATAAAAAAGCTTATTAGGTCTAGAAATTTTACAAATATTGAAACAGGAATTGAACTGGTTAGATCTCTAAATAATCCAACTATATTTGACGAGCTTTTAGGTGATGTAAAATATAATAGTGATAAGTGGTCTGGAACATTTACTCATGACTGGAAAGGGGCTGGACCTGATCAGCATTATTTCTTAACTTCAATTCTAGGTTTATTAAATTTTGCACCAAAAGGGTCAAAAGGATATTCTATTAGAGAATCTGTAACAATTTTAAAACTTAAAGGTGAAATTAGCAGCGGATATTCTCATGAAAAATCAGTGCTTTACATAGGCTATCTATCAAATTTTTTAAATCTTAAATATTTGAAATTTGAGCGTTATAAAGAGGTTGTAGGTTTTGAAAAAATATATGCTTTACCTATTGAGGGTCTGGAAATTAAATATGGTGATACTCTTCCAAACCATAAAGAAAAATGGAGCTTTAAAAAACTTAAAAGACTTCATTTAGAGCTTCCTAGAAAAGAAGATATTGCTCAATTAGATTTCTTGTCAGAGTCTACAAGTATTGAAAATTTAAAAATTGATATAAGAGGTAGCGGAATTAAAGATGGTACTTGTATTAAGGGTCTAAACTCTCTAAAAAATCTCAAGTTTTTATCCACATCAAGTCTTGGTTTCTCAAATCTTGATGGAATTAGTAAACTTAAAAACCTTAACTACCTTAAACTTTCTGAATTACACTTAGAAAACATTTCGGGATTAGTTAACTCTAAAGATTTAGAGTTTATAGATTTAAGTAATTCCAAATTTTTGTCTGATATAACTGCTTTAAAAAAACTTAAAAATATAAAGTTTGTTGATTTTAGTAGCACGTCTTTAAAATCACTAAGTGGTCTAGAAAACTCCATTGATCTTTTAGCAGTGAAAATTGCTAGAACAACTATTGAAAATTTAGATGCTTTACTGAATCTCAAAAACCTCTATGCTGTGGATGCTCGTCAGTGTAATCAATTAAATAGTATTAAAGGATTAAAGAATTCTCTAAACTTAAGAGAAATTCTTCTTCATGAAAGCAACAAATATAGATACAATTATGACACTGGAAAACAGGAGGTTAGGAAGGAAGGTTCTTTAAAAACTCTTGAAGGAATTGAAAACTGTTTGGAGCTTAGAACTATAACTATTTCTGAGACGGCATTGACAAATCTTGATCCATTAATTAAATGTAAAAAAATATTTAGAACCAATTCTTCTAAGTGGGACGAAGAGGCAACAGAATGGGGCGACAATAATGGTTCTCAAGCAAATCCTTTTTATGATATAACAGAAGAAGTAATAAAAGTAGGATATGGAAACCTTTATCAAGCTAAATATAGTAGTACTAACTGCAGAGAATATTATAAAGAAAGAGATTGGAGTGAGCCTATATTAAATGAGTTCTTGATAACAGATTGCCCTAAACTTGAGTCAGTAGAAGGTCTTAAAAACTCAGGGATTCAGTTATTACAAATTTCAGGCTGCCCTATGATAAAAAATGTTGATTATCTGGCTGATTGGCCTCTACTACAGTGTTGTGACTTTACGGATTGTGCAACTCTTGGGAGCGTTAAAGTTTTGGCATCCTTAAACTTAATAGATCGATTAATATTAAAAAAGTGCTACAAAGTAAGACCAAAGCCTCGATTTTTGATCATGGATTCCTTTGAAAAAGTGAATGAATATTTATCAAAATTTAAAATAGAAAAAGCTACCAAACTAGATTCTATCAAAGACAGTATATCAGATAAATTAGAGCCGCTTCTATTGTCCAATGATTATAAAAATATTGATTTAGGATTGGAGCTGGCTAACTCTATTGCTGATGTTGATATTTTTAATTTTTTGCTTCACGGAGTACAATACGTGAATGAAAGAATAATACCAAATAGTAAATTTCTTGGAAATGCTAAAACAAAAGAATACAGGGATTATACAATTCAGGGCTTAATTTCAATAGCTCCCGATTCTTGTGTAATTGCCACGGATATTAAGAAAAGTTTTAAAAAGATAACAATAGAAGGAATGCAAATAACATCTCTTTTGTCGGTTTCAGGGTTTACTAATCTTGAAGAGTTAATTGTAAAAAACACTTCTATTTCTACAATTTCAAATCTTTCTAGACTCGTTAATCTTAAAAAGGTATTACTAATAGATAATCCTGAATTAAACAATCTGTCAGGTTTTGAAGGGTTAACAAAGATTTCTGAAATTGGTTTAAAAGATTGCAAAAAAATAAAAGACCTTAGCTTTATTTCTGGCTTTAATAATTTGTCTGGTTTACAAATTAATAATTGTGGATTGGTCACAACCAATGGTCTTACTAAAGTCCCGAAACTCAAAAACATTAATTTAAATGATAATTCATCGCTAGAAAATATTGACTCCTTAGGTGAAATTAATTCCTTAAACACAATAACAGTTAGTAGGTGTGATAATCTTAAAAACATTAAAGCTTTGACACTACTTTCTAACTTATCTTTTTTAAGATTAGACAAACATAACCTTAAAAATACTGAAGATCTCTCATCGCTAATAAAACCATTATTAAAAGGTTTAAGAAAATAGCCGTTTTGAAAAAAAATATAGAACAAGAAATATCAAAGTGCATAATTAAATTACTTTTAAAAGAGCCTTTCTATGCCCATTTTTTAAGCGGTGTGGTTAGAAAAATTACTAATGAAATACCCACTGCAGCAGTAGGTATAAGAAATGGGAAAATAAATTTATTTGTAAATGAAAGCTTTTTTTTAGAAGAATTAATTAGTACATCAGAGAGAGTTGCTGTAATTAAGCATGAAACTTTACATATTATATTCAAACATCTTTTTAGATTTAGTTTAAAGAAAACTAATCCTAAAATATTTAATCTTGCTGCTGATATTGTAGTAAATCAATTTATTGGAAACTGGGACCTTCCAGAAAATGCAATCACTCTTAGTACATTTCCTGATCTTAGTCTGGAACCTAATAAAAGTGTCGAGTGGTATTACACTAAACTCAATAAATTAAATGAAGAGATTAATGATAATGATTCAAATGGAGAGGGAGATTCATCTTATTCTGAATCAAGTGCACCTTTGAGTGCTGAAAATTTAAAAAACCTTTTAAGTAGTCAAAAAGTCTCGCATAGTGATCATAGTCAATGGAGTAATGAATCTCAGAATGGCATTAGTTCTAAATCTATAGAAACAGAGTTAGATAGAATGATTTTACAGGCAAAAGATAGGACAGCAGCAAAAGACTATGGAAGTCTCCCTGCTGGAATAAGTACTTTGATTTCTGACATAATTGATAAGCGAAAACCTAAGGTAAATTGGAAAAGAGCTCTAAATATTTTTTCAACCAATAGTAGAAAAACCAGAATTTATCATTCAATGAAAAGAATTAGTAAAAGGTACGGGACAAGGCCAGGAATAAAAATAAAAAGGTTTCAAAAAATGGCTGTAGCAATAGATACTTCTGGATCAATACAATCAGAGCAAGTAAATGAGTTTTTTAGCGAAGTCCATGGGATTTGGAAACAGGGTGCAGAAATAGAATTAATAGAATGTGATGCTGAAGTACAAAAAACCTATAATTATAAAGGTATTACACCAAAGATAATTAAAGGAGGTGGCGGAACCTCTTTCGATCCAGTTTTTAGTTATTTAAGAAAAAATAGATTTAAAAAATATGATGGTTGCATATACCTCACTGATGGCTACGCTTCAGAACCAAAAATCAAGCCACCATGTAAGGTGTTTTGGGTTATAACTAAAAATGGAACAATCGGCAATCATTTAAAATATGGAAGAGTAGTACAATTAAATTAAATAAATTATGGAAAATATAGAAAAACTAAAAGAGTTATTTAATAGTAATGATTTTGCTAAAATTGAAACTGGAATTGGTTTAGTTATTAGCTTAAATGATAAAAATATTTATAAACAGTGTCTAAAAGGGTGGAAAATAACTAAGAGTTCTAATAAAGCGGCTTTATGGCGTTTAAATTTTAACAATACTGTTTTCGAAGCCTCTGAAATACCAATAATAAAAAAAGACGACTGGAATAATTATTCCAGAACTTATATAGTTTTGTCTTTAATAGATAGTATGCCAGAAGATGTAAATTGTGATGATAGTTTAAATTTAGAAAAACTAGAATACATCAACCTAAGAGGTGTTGGCTTTAAAACTCTTCCTAAATTTCTAAAGAATTGTACTAATCTCAAAGACCTAAGTCTTGATGATTGTAATTTTTTAGAGTCTATAGATGATGTAGAGTTAGCAGAAAAAATATTTAATCATGACCCTAAGTTTCTATATTCTAATTACAACATTATTAAATGTGACAAAAAAAAGATTATAGACTTTTACAAGAAAGAATTTGAGACCCTTCCTGTTGATGAAGTAAATAGTGGAGATCCTATAATGGCTATAATGGGTGATTCCTTAATAAATGGCAAGACCTTTGAGATTAAAGATTATATAAAAGTTGATGCAATTTCAGAATGGCTAAGTAATAAGAAAAATTCAGCAATAATTTTAGGCATATCAATTTTTGAAGTTTCTCAGTTTGATGATATAGTGAATAAAGAAACGCTAGAAGTAATAGACTATCTCAATACAATTGCTGAAAACATGTCAACAGAGTCTGCTCCAGAAACTAAATGGGGGGGAATACAAGTAGAACCTTTAGTAAAACATCTAATTTATGATCTTAAATATAATAAATCTATAACTAGATCTTCATCCGTTAATATTGCAGGAGATTGGGAGTATTGGTATTTGTCTTTGTTAGATAAAGTTTCCTCAGTGAACAATATATGGTATTTGGCTTTATTAATAGATTTGAAAATTTCTAGTGCTGTATCAGTAATGGGAGGTGACAGCTATAGTCCTAATATTATGTATGATGGGAGTATTATGATTAGAAATCATCATAGGGTAATTATGCCTCAATATTTTGGGACCGTCTTTTATAATAAAGAAGAAGTTCAAAAATTTCTAACTGAACTCAATAAAATCTCTAAAGATAGCATAATCACAGTATCAACAATAAATGGAGAAATAACCCAACTTAAAGATCCTACTAAGATTAGCCAAGAATCAATTTTAAATGGTAATAATTTTATAAGTATTTTTGGTGATTTTGAAAATTGTTCTGATAAAATAAAAAAATATTTGAATTATACTTCTGAAAACTCAAGAGCTGGAATTCTACTAAGAGTAGTAAATAACGGAATAGTTTTTTATAAAACATCTAGAGCTTCAGATGACATAGATTTTGCTTTAGAATATTTAAGTTTAATAAGTTTTGGTGACCAAGGACTGAACGAAGGTGAGCTTCCTTACAATACTGAACTTAATGTTTTTAAAAGTGATATGTTTCAAGACTCAAGTTATGACCAAGAAGTTATAAACAAGAGAAAGCCTTGGATGTATGAAAGGGTCATTGCTTCAATTGACCTGGATAGTTTTAGTAGAAAAAAATTACCAGGTCTTGCAAAAAACAGTTCGTTAGGCAGTTCAAATTTAGATATACTAGTTTCAACTTTTTGTAACTATATGCAAAAAGAATCTACCAAAAATCTTGCTTGGACAACTGGGCCAGTGTTTACTAAAAACAAAAAGTATCCTGTACAATATGGGTCTGAAGACGTATCCTTTTATAGAAAAAATAGTTATCAAGTGGGTCTTCACTTTCGTCTGGGCTGGGAAATGCAAGAATACAGTATAAACCAACTTGAAATATTTCCTGCAATAATTTTAGGCAGGATATTTGAAAGATATATTGACATCATTAGTTATAATACCTTGGAAGAAAATCAGAGAAATGATTGGGCAAAGCAACGGGAAGATGCAATAGCGGCTGGAGCTAATTTATTAGAATTAGAGCAGGAAGATCCTTTATCGCATAAACTATTATTTTATAAAAATTTACTTGATGTTAACAATCTTTGCTTTAAGTTCAATTTGCTTAAATCTTCTTTCTCAGAAGAATCCATAACCCTGTTTAAAGAGCATTTTGGAGATAGATCAGTTGAAGGTCAGGCATTTAGTTACAGTGACACTACTATTTCTGCTTCAATAAATCTAGAACAAGATAGGGAAACAGTACATTCTGATAGTGATTTGCATCCACAAGGGGTTATAAAATTAAATAATGCAGATTTTGAATTTATTAAATCTTTCATTACTGACTATGTCACAAATGAGTGCGATGGAGATTGGGAGAGTGTATCTGATAGTTTTTATAATTGTTTCTCTCTATACTTTAAAATGCCTAGTGATGTATGGATTGATTTTCAAACCCTAGCAAAAGAATTAACAAATTCAGAATTAAATGAAGAATTTGATGAATTTGAGGGCTTATTATCTGACTTTGTAGGAATCACAATTCCTGAATCTGGAGTATATCAAGGGTTTGATTCAGGGGACTTTGATTCAGGTAATATGTAATGATAAATCTTAGTAAACAGTTTATTTATAAAAAATGGGATTACCAGATTCTATTAAGTTATAAGTCAGAAATCAAAACTCGTTGTGAAAAAATCGAAGTTCTCTCCAAACTTTCTCCCATAATTCCAAATACCAATTTTGAATGGGGAAAAGAAAGGTTGATTCAAAGACAGGTTAGAATAAAAAATACTACGAAAATTTCCAATTATTATAATTTTGAAAAATTAAGAGATCTAGCCATTTTGCTAGATATAAAAGACAGCTTAAATTTAATTCATGGCGATATTTGTCCCAGAAATATTTTATGGTCTGATTTTGAGAATTCTTATTTTGTTATTGACTGGGAGCCTGATTTATTTCAAATTAGAAATGGTAAAAAATCTCATATAACCACAGTTGAATATGCATATCCGAAGGATAAGTATACTAAAGCTCCTTGTAGTTTAAAAGGAGATAAATATTCATTTATAAAAACCCTACATAAATGTATTAAAAAAGAGTTTACTTTTGCTTCTGATAAATTATTAGACCTAACTTATATCAGTATCTTAAAAAAAATTATTCAATGATATATAATAATATAAGAAAAGCCAATATTAATGATTTGGATAGGGTTCTGAAAATAACAAAATCATGTGCTAAGGCGATGGAATCAAAAAAAATATTTCAATGGAACGATGGTTACCCAAGCTTATCTGCATTTGAAAACGACATTAATAATAATTGGCTATATGTAAACATTAAAGGTGAAGAAATAATTGGCTGTATTTGCGTATCTGATTTTATGGATGAGGAGTATGATACTGTCAAGTGGCTAACGGATAATAATAATAATAATAACATCTACATTCATAGGTTAGCTGTTGACCCTGTACATCAAGGGGTAGGTTACGCACAAAAAATGATGTCTTTCGCTGAAGAGTTTGCTAAAAAAAATAAATATACATCAATCCGTTTAGATACTTTTTCAAAGAACATGAAAAATCAAAAGTTTTATAAACAAAGAGGGTACAAAAAACTTGGTGAAATTTTTTTTCCTAATCAAAGCATGCATCCATTTTATTGTTATGAACTTTTATTATGAATTTAATAAAATACAAACAAATCCATAAGCTTGCAATTCCTGCTTTAATTTCTGGAATAGCCGAGCCTATATTATCAATAACAGATACAGCTATTGTTGGTAATGTAGAATACAATTCAACCGAAGCTCTTGGTGCTGTAGGAATTGTTGGTGCTTTTTTATCAATGTTGGTTTGGGTTTTTGGACAAAAAAGAAGTGTAATTGCTTCAATCGTTTCACAAGCTATTGGGGCTAAAAAAATTGAAGAAATCAAATCACTACCTTCTCAGGCAATATTTATAATTTTATTGTTTAGTCTTTTAATTATTGGCATTACTTATCCTTTTGCTGAAAATTTATTTCGCCTTTATAATGCCTCTGATTTAGTTTTAGAATATAGTGTAGATTATTATAAAATAAGAGTTGTTGGTATTCCATTTACACTAATGACGATTGGTATATTTGGAATTTTTAGAGGTCTTCAAAATACTGTTATTCCAATGAGAATAGCAATTATTGGGACATTACTAAATGTTTTTTTAGATGTTATTTTTGTATATGGGGTTGATGGCTTTATTAATCCAATGCATATAAATGGCGCTGCTTATGCAAGTGTGATTGCTCAAATAGTAATGGCTTCTTTAGCTGTTTTTTTGCTATATAATAAAACTCAAATTACATTAAAGTTTAGTCTCCCATTTAATAAAAAAATAAAAGGATTCTTACTAATGTTTTCTAATTTGATTATTAGAACTGTCGCTTTAAATGTAGCCCTATATTTTGGAAGTTCTTTTGCTGCTAAGTATGGCAATGAGTATATTGCTGCATACACAATTGCGATAAACTTGTGGTTTCTTGGTGCCTTTGTAATTGACGGGTATTCGAGTGCTGGGACAATACTTTCAGGAAAATTGTTTGGAGAGAAATCCTATAAATCACTTGTTGACCTGGCGATTAAACTTACTGTAATAGGCTTTCTTTTAGGGTTAGTAATGCTAATTCTTGGTTTTATTTTTTATGATTATTTAGGGTTAATATTTACCCAGGAAAAAGTAGTTTTATTAGAGTTTTCTAATGTTTTATGGATGGTATTAATAATGCAACCATTATGTGCAATAGCATTTATATATGATGGAGTTTTTAAAGGCTTGGGATGGATGAAAGAACTAAGAAATGTTCTTTTATTGTCGACTTTTATGGTTTTTCTTCCGGCATTATTATTAGCAGATAGTTATGGGTATAAGTTAGAGGGTATTTTCTTTGCATTTACTCTGTGGATAATAGCGAGAGGGGTTCCTTTAATTATTAAATTTTATAAAACTTGTGTTCCCCTTGCACAAAAAATGTAAATTTGAATAAAATTATATAAATGTCTACTATTAGAATTACTAAGCAATTTTCGTTTGAAGCAGGACATGCTCTTTATGGCTATGACGGTAAATGTAAAAATGTACACGGACATAGTTATAAGCTATCTGTTACCGTTATTGGTCACCCAATAACTGATACATCAAATGTAAAATTAGGGATGGTGATTGACTTTAGCGATCTTAAAAGAATTGTAGGTGAAGAGATTGTAGATAAGTTTGATCATGCTACTATTTTTAACAAGAACACTCCTCATGTTAGACTAGCTAAAACCCTTAAAAATGAAGGTCATAATGTTATTTTAGTGGACTATCAACCAACAAGCGAGTGTATGGTTTCTGATTTTGCTGAAAAAATTTCAAAAAGACTACCTCAAGGAATTAGGCTGTTTTCTCTAAAATTACAAGAAACTGAAACTTCATATGCAGAATGGGTTTCTTCAGATAATTAATTAAACCTTTAGTATTGATAAGTTTAGAAAAAAATAAAAAAATATATTTTGCCTCAGATAACCACCTAGGGAATCCAGATTTTCAAGGGACTATTGAAAGGGAGAGAAAATTTGTTTCTTGGCTTGATGAAATAAAATCTGATGCTGGTGCGATTTTTTTACTTGGAGATTTATTTGACTTCTGGTTTGAATATAAATCAGTAATTCCAAAAGGTTTTACAAGAACTTTTGGGAAGCTAGCCGAAATATCAGATATGGGTATTCCAATTCATTTTTTTGTCGGTAATCATGATCTTTGGATAAATGACTATTTTAAAAAAGAATTAAACATAGAAGTTCATTATAAGCCAAAGGAATTTATTATTAATAATCAAAAGTTTTTTATTGGCCATGGAGATGGATTAGGTCCTAAAGACAGGTCTTTCAAGAGATTAAAAAAAGTGTTTGTAAATCCCCTTTCTCAATTCTTATTTAAATGGGTTCACCCAGATATTGGAATTCCTTTTGGTCAATATTTGTCTCAAAAAAATAAAAAAAAATCTATTAAAGATGATTTAATATTTAATGGGAATGATGAGGAGTGGCTTACGAAGTATTGTAAACTAAAGCTGGAGACAAGTCATTACGATTATTTTGTGTTTGGTCACAGGCATTTACCTCTAGAAATTAAGCTGAACAACACTTCTACTTATTTTAATTTAGGAGATTGGATAACTCATTTCACTTATTGTTCTTTTGATAGCAAAGGAATGAAGTTGTCAAAATACTAATTCAGTTTTTCCTCTTCTGTAAGGTCTAATTTTCTAAAGCTTGGAGATATAAATGCCGTTGAAAGAGCTGTTAGCACTGTAATGGTTCCTCCAAAAACTACTGCAGTCACTGTGCCCATAAGTTTTGCTGTCACCCCACTTTCAAATGCGCCCAATTCATTTGATGAGCCAACAAAAATAGAGTTTACTGAAGCAACTCTTCCCCGTAAATGATCTGGTGTTTTTAACTGTAAAATAGTTTGCCTAATTACCATAGAAATTCCATCAGTTACTCCATAAATAAATAACGATAAAACAGATATCCAAAATATAGAAGAAAGACCAAATGAAATTATAGATATTCCAAATCCAAATATTGCCATTAGTAGCTTTATTCCTGCTTTTCTAGTGATAGGAATATAAGCTGCTATAAACATGGTTATAAGTGATCCGACAGCAGGAGTAGCTCTTAGCACGCCAAACACTTCTGATGGCTCCATTCCAGGTGGAATTTGAATAACCTCTGTTGCGTAAATTGGCAGTAATGCGATTGCTCCACCAAATAACACCGCTACCATGTCTAGAGTAATTACTCCAAGAATTGCTTTTGAATTGTAAACAAAAGAGATGCCTTCTTTTAAACTGGTGAAAATATTTTCACCAATCTTAGGGTTTAATACTGGTTTTCTTTTAATAAAAGCTAAAATAATTAACGAAATCAAAACACCTATTAAAACTACTCCCATGGAATTATTAACACCAATCCAATGAATTGAAAACCCAGCAAATGCAGGGCCTAAAACAACTCCCATTTGCCAAACAGAGCTACTCCACGTCGCTGCGTTAGCATATGTCTTTTTAGGCACTATTAAAGCTACTAAGGAAAAAATTGTTGGTCCGAAAAAAGCCCTTATGAAACCTCCGATAAAAACTAAAAAATAAATTATATAAAGAATAGTTTGCGTTGTAAACAAAGATTTTGACTCTGAACCTGTTACTAAGTAAAATCCAATACTCACAAATAAAAAGGCAATGATACAGTATATTAATAAATTTCTTTTTTCTTTTTGATCAACAATATGTCCTGCAAAAAGAGCCATCGAAACCGCTGGAACAACTTCCATTAACCCAATTAAGCCAAGGGATAGTGGGTCCTCTGTAATCTCCCAGACCAACCATTCAACAATTATAAATTGCATTGACCACGAAAAAACAAGTATAAACCTTACAATTAAAAAAATATTAAACTCTCGAAATCTAAGAGCTGAGTATGGATCGGGTTTAATGTTATTATCAGTCATTATTCTTTATATCTAATAATTTCAATTGTATAGACTTAATTCCGTTCCAATTGTTCTCATCAATATTAAATACCGCTTTGAATTGGGTTTTATTTTCTATCAAAGATAGCTTATCTCCTAATCCAAACCCAATGGATTTAAATACCTCAGAGTTAGCTTGTGATAAAGATAGCTTTAAATGTTTATCATCTTCTCCAACTGTTTTACAGTAGCCGGTATCCAGTAAATTATCAGAATAAAATACTGGCTGCTTATTCGCGGGGCCAAATGGAGCAAACTGTTTTAAAATCCTATAAAATTTTGGAGTTATGTCTGTTAATTTAATTTTTTCATTCACATTAATTATTGGAGTTAATAATTTTTTGTCAATGGTTGTTTTTACATATTCTTCAAAAGATTGTTTAAAAGCAAAATAGCTTTCGGGCTTTAGAGTTAAGCCAGCAGCGTATTTATGTCCTCCAAATTGAATTAAATGCTCTTTACATGACTCTATAGCATTATACACGTCGAAGCCCTTTACTGATCTTGCTGACGCCGCTAGAACATCATTACTCTTTGTAAAAACCAATGTTGGTCTATAGTATTTTTCGATTAACCTAGATGCAACGATTCCAATCACACCTTTATGCCAGTCCTCTTTAAAAACGACAGTTGTAAAATCCCTTTGTTCTTCGTTCTCTTCTATTTGTTCTAATGCCTCGTTGGTTATAAGCTTGTCTAAACCTCTTCTTTGTATATTAAATTCATCAATTTCTTTTGAAAAAGATATTGCATTATCAAAATTATCTTCCAATAGTAATTCAACCGCATTATTACCATGCTTAATTCTTCCTGCAGAATTAATTCTGGGAGCTATATAAAAGGACACTTCACCTAAAGTTATCTCTGGTTTATTAACACCTCTAATTATTGCTTTTAACCCTGTTGTTGGTGAGCTATTTATAATCTTTAATCCAAAGTGACAAAGTGTTCGGTTTTCACCAACTAACGGAACCATATCTGCGCCAATTGCAACAGCGACTAAATCTAAATAGTTTTCAACGTTTGATTCCCATTGTTCTTGACGAGCACTTAATGCTTGAATTAATTTAAACCCTATCCCACACCCACATAAAAACTTAAAGGGGTAATTACAATCCTCTCTTAAGGGGTTAAGAACTGCTACTGCAGCCGGAATAGTTTCTGCTGGTTTATGGTGATCACAAATGATGTAATCAATATTGTTTTTATTAGCATAATCTACTTTATCAATAGCTTTAATACCACAGTCTAGAGCTATGATTAAAGTGAAGTCGTTATCTAAAGCGTAGTCGATTGACTTAAATGAAATCCCATAACCTTCGTCATATCTATCAGGAATGTATGTGCCAATTTGGTTTTTTGTATTAGTTCTTAAAAACTTACAAACTAAAGCAACAGATGTGGTTCCGTCAACATCATAGTCTCCGTAGATTAAAATTTTTTCCTCTTTTTTTACAGCATCTAAAATTCTTATTACTGCTTTATCCATGTCTTTCATTAGGAATGGATCATGAAGGTCATCTAAAGAAGGTCTAAAAAAAGTTTTAGCGCCTTCGAAAGTTTTGATTCCTCTGGAGACAAGTAACGAGGCCGTTGTATTACTTACCTTTAACCTCTCTGAGAGGTCTCTAATTTCTTTAGTCGAATCAATATTTTCAACTTCCCAGTTCATTAATTCTGTTTATGAAAGTGGGTTGATGTATTGATTTCTGCAAATCTTCTAAACATTTCCATTACACCGCAATATTTAGTCACAGAGAGTTCTACCGCCCTATTGATTTTTTCTTCATCTAAGTTGGGCCCATAAAAATGGTATTCAAGATCAACTTTTTTATAATACCTCGGATGATCCTCAGTTAACTCTGCAGATGTGTTCATTGTAAAATCGGTTAATGTAATTTTCATCTTATCAAGTATTGAAATTACATCTAAACCTGAACATCCCGCTAGGGAGGAGAGCATTAAAACCTTAGGTCCAGAAATGTTATCTTCTTTGTTCTCTCCAGAGCCAAGTGTTAAAGTAGAGTTATTTGGATTTAAAGTTTCAAATATTAAATCCCCTTTCCATGATGTGGTTATTTTATCAGCCATAGTTTTATTTGTGTCTTTGAATTATTATTACTATTTCTCCTTTAGGTTTCTTTATGTTAAAGTGAGCTTCTAGTTCTTTTGAGGTTCCTCTTAGGGTTTCTTCATATAATTTAGAAATTTCTCTTGAAATGGACAGTTGAGTTTCTTCACCCATGTATAAGGAGATGTCTCTTAATGTTTTTAATAATTTGTGAGGCGATTCATATACTATTATTGTTCTTGTTTCTTCAGCTAGTAATTTAAATCTTGTTTGTCTGCCTTTTTTGACTGGAAGAAATCCTTCAAAAACAAACTTGTCATTTGGAAACCCTGAATTAACTAGCGCTGGAATTAATGCAGTAGCTCCAGGCAGACAATCAATTTCTATTTTATTTTCAACACAAGCTCTAACCAGCAGAAATCCCGGATCGGAAATTGCGGGAGTTCCAGCATCACTAATTAATGCGATATTGATACCGGTAGTTAATTTATCTATAATATCGTCTAAAATTCGATGTTCGTTATGCATATGATAAGAAATCATAGGCGTTTTAATTTCATAGTGATTCAGTAATTTAATCGATGTTCTAGTGTCTTCTGCAAGAATTAAATCAACATGATTAAGTGTTTCGATTGCTCTAAAAGTAATATCTTTTAAGTTGCCTATAGGAGTTGGAACAATATATAGTTTATTCATACTTTATATTTATTTAAAACTTTTTAAGATATTATTAAATTGATGATTGATTTTTGATAAATTTACTTTCTCTATCGTTTTTAATTGATAGCTTAACTAATAATAAAATTACAAAATGTTTCTCGAAAATACTTTGAA
>TARA_B110000093_G_scaffold158361_1_pt1 | contig 16180 bp, 18 predicted proteins | sample TARA_B110000093 | Tara Oceans TARA_B110000093 (sample SAMEA4397390) | marine metagenome | biome: Polar Biome; feature: [MIX] marine epipelagic wind mixed layer (ENVO:01000061); material: water (ENVO:00002006), including particulate matter (ENVO:01000060) such as... | depth 10-100 m | reverse complement strand
TTTCAGTTTTTTGTAAGTGCGTTTTCTCTAGTAATGCTTTGGCATTTAAACCTTGGGCTAAGAGGATCGCCTGAACACCGTTTTCGTCACTCAAGTCTAAATTATTAATCCAATGGTTTTGCATAAATACATATGAAAGATAATTGACGTTTATTCCTAATTATATTGCAGATAATAACACTAAGTCAGCGATTTCTGCACCATTACTATCGGAGAAGGGTGTTACTTTTGAAATTTGTATACTTCTAAACTCTGCCCAACGATTGCGGTGTCGGTTAAATTGATAATCTAAAGTTTTTCCCGTTCTTTCTTCGAGAGGTTGGTAACCAATATTAACTAAACATTTCATTAATTTAAAAGGTTTATGAACTACCGTTCTTCCGCCCTGATGTGCCAATTTTAAAAATGCTTGATGGCCAATATATGCATAAGCGGAATAAAAATAAGTTACAGTTAAATCAGCCATTAATTTCTCTTACTTTATTAATTAACGTTCAAATGACCGCCGATAATAGCTGTAATTACCATTTGCAAACAACACCCGTCAGGAAGTTCTGACTTATGGGCCTGCCGTGCAGGGCGTGCTTGCTCGTCTGGAAATAATAACACCCAGTGTGGGTTCACTAGTTTGCGATCGTCTTTGTCCGCGAAATACATATCCACCTTGATTATATCCTGTGTGGTTCCACCCGCATCAGTAACTATATTTTGTAAATATTCAAACGCGAGTGCAATTTGGGTAGATTTATCTGATGAGTATTTACTGGTTACTAGATCCTGACCAGAAATTGACGAACTTATCAGGACGCCACGATGCAAGGCTGCAGCTGGGATTGGATTTTTATGGTGGGGCACATTGCTTGGATTTAATGAGATAACCATCAGGCGCCCCCAGATTGGTGTTGAATCGGATTGCTGAGCTCACCCAACGGTTCGATCGAAATAGTGATATTACCTAGTTCTTCACCTATTAATAGGCTTTTATGACCGCGTGGAAAACGCCCAGAGCCTTTACCCGTTGTACCGAAAGAAATCAGATCTCCTGGTTCTAAGGTAAAATACCTACTAGCCTCGGCGATGCATTCCTCCACACTGAAGCGATAGTTGGCAGTATTATCACGAGTAAAAACCTCATCGCCTAAACGTCCTACAACAGCCAGATTGTTGGGATTAGGAACTGCTTCTCGTAGTGTGATCCATGGACCCATAGGGCCAAATGTATCAGTCCCCTTGGACCGGGTGTGGTACACATAGTAAGCATCGGTATCGTCTGGTCCGTTAAGGTTACGCCATTGGTAAAACTCTGGTCTTGCCATATCCTTATCATATGTGATTGCGATACTGTCTTTCTGAAATTTCAACCCGTGAGAGGTTACGTCATTATGGATCATGTAGCCAAATATATAATTTTGAACTTCACTTTCCGAGACATGCTTTGCCCGGCGACCAATAATTGCGCATAATTCTGGTTCAGGAATGACAGCACCCCAATTAGGATCAACAATAATTGGTTTCAAGTGACCTTGAAGTGCTGAGGGTGGCTTTAAAAAATAATTAGGCACGCCTGGATCTTTATGTGCTTTTTTCATGAGTTCTTTATTATTAAAGGCCACACCTAAAATTTTTGACGGATTGGGAATGGGCGGTGCCCAATCTACTGGGGCGAAGCCCTCGCATTTGTCAGCGGCATCATTAAGTTTAGCCAATAAATCTGGCTTATCGTCTATGGTGACTATTAACTCTAAAAGGGATGAGAATTGAGTGCAATCGGCGATATCGCATGCATCTTTAAGTAGGCGCGCCAAGCCGTCAGATGCCTGAATTATCGGCTCTAATTTACTGTCAACATAAATAGTTCCAAATTTCATCTTTGTTAAGCCTTCGCCAAATAATCTTCTAATGTCACGGGAGCTGCCTCCATCGTTGGCGGTGTGATGTCCACAGCCTCGAACGCGGTTGCCTCGTAAAACCACTTTCTGGGTGCGGGGAAGCCCCACAACTGTGACCTCCTGGTGTCAGAAAGATCCCACCTTTTTGGTGCGTGATCCACATCTATATAGTTATAATGGCTTGTAAAAATTTCTACTCGATGCCCATCAGGATCACGGAAATAAATGAAAAAAGCATTTCCGATACCATGCCGCCCTGGGGCCCTGTCCATTGACCCGGCTAGGCCTAGAGACGCCATGACGTCTGCAGCATGGATGACGTTTGCTATTTCAGGGGTGTGATAAGCAAAATGATGCAGTTGTGGTCCTGCTCCATTAGAAAAAACAACATCCTGAGTGTTATTTTTACGTTTTAACCAAATACCCCACATTTCATCAGTGCCATCTGCTGCGGTATATTCAGATAGCCTAAACCCTAATTTAGAATACCAATCATAGGCTCCTGCGACGTCTGGTGTTGCAATTTGTATGTGATCAAAAAACGCTAGTTTCCCCCCAGCATGCTGGTGAAAATTCTGTAGTCGGGAGGTAGATTGTTCCATTTCCGCACAGAATTCAAGCGGTACGCCAACTCCATCAATAATCTGGAGGGTGCACCCTTGAAAAGGTTTGTCCACAAAATTAGCAGTATCACCCCGCTTTGAAAAGTAATCATAGGCTTTCTGCAAGTCGTCGTTAGTTTGAACCCTATAGCCGATACTTCGACAGGTTGACGTGCTGGTGGACGACACTTTGTGGAATACTAATGAGTGATGTGATGTTTCCTCAATGGCTCGGAGATACAGATTGTCAGAGTCTCTGAATGTAACTTCCAGTCCAAGCCCGGTCTCGTAGAAATACTGTGATGCGTCGAGGTCATCACTTGTCAAAATAATGTGACTGATGCGGGTGATGTTGAAAGCGGGCGTAAAATTGGGTTTAAGAAGAGCCATTAAAATCCTCGATATTAGAAGTGTACACAACGCTTTGTGCTTACGGTGTTTTAATCAGTCTGATCAGCTTAATCTGTCATTTTAGGAAGTAAACTTCTGTTTTGTTATAAGATTTGTGGCACTGTTAATACCTGTACTGAATAAATGCCCGCCAGACGGTCAATCTGTTAATTCTGCCGAAGATGTTTTTGTTGAAACTGAATGCTTTAAAATGCATTAATTTGCATACCAATAATTTGGATAGGGCATAATAGAAAATGGCGAAGAGTAGAACCGTGGGTCAACTGCAAAAACCTAATTTTTTATTCATTATAACGGATCAGCAAAGAGCCGATTGGCTTGGGTGTATGGGACATCCGGTTGTGCGCACTCCAAATATTGATAGCATTGCGGCGCAAGGAACAGCTTTTCAGGATTTTCATGTAGCGCTGCCTGTATGCAGTCCAAACCGTGCCGCATTGATGACTGGACGAATGCCTAGTGTAAATGGGTTGCGATACAACGGGTGTGCCCTACCAAGGCGGGCTAACACTTTTGTTGATGTGTTAAGTGCTGGCGGGTATCGCACTGCGAGCATTGGTAAAAGTCATTTACAACCCTTTACTGACAAGGAGCCATTAGGCACTAAAGATACGGTAGAGCGACTTATTCCTGAGGCTTGGAAGTCCGACGAACAACCCTATTTGGCTGAAGAGCCCTCAACCTACACTGACGAAGAAGGTATGGAATTTGAAACCCCATATTACGGATTTCAGCATGTGGATATGGCAACAGGTCATGGGTATGCGTGTGGTGGCCATTATGGACAATGGTTTCGAAAGACCTACCCAAATTGGCGTGATTTGTACGACAGTAAAAATGAATTACCACACAATTATTCATGCCCTCAGGCCTTCCGCACGCCAATTCCAGAGGAAGCCTACCCAACCACCTGGATAGGTGATCGAGCCGTTGATTATATCAACGATAGCGCTAATCAAGATGAACCATTTTTCGCTTTTGTGTCGTTTCCTGACCCGCACCATCCGTTCAACCCTCCAGGAAAGTACTGGGATATGTACTCACCGGACGAGTTTTCGGTGAACTTGCCCTATTCTGCCCATAAAAATCCAACGCCCCCAATGAAGGAAGTCAATCGCATGTGGGAAGCAGGCGAAACCTGGGAAATTCCCCAAATGGCGTTCAGGGCAAGCGACGAACATGTGAAGGAAACTATGGCTTTGACTGCTGGCATGATCACAATGATTGATGATCAAGTGGGTAGACTAATTCAGACTTTGAAAGATAGTGAACAATATGAGAACACAGTAATTGTGTTTACCTCAGATCATGGAGATTATCTTGGTGATTTCAATATGCTTCTCAAGGGTCCCCTAAAGCTAGGCTCTATCACTCGTGTGCCAATGATTTGGTCTGATCCCAGCACCCGTGCAGCTGTGCGCACAGACACCTTAGGATCTACAATAGATTTATCAGCCAGCATTTTAGACAGAGCGGGTTTAGCGCCATACAACGGAATGCAAGGGAAAAGCTTTTTGAGAAGCCTTTCGGGAGATAAGCCTCATCGAGATGAGGTATTAATCGAATTTAATAATAACGACGCGCGCATGGGAATGGTAACTGTACCCCGCGTTCGAACCTTGCGAACGAAAACTTGGAGGCTTTCGGTTTACGCTGGCGAAGATTGGGGTGAACTCTATGACTTGGAAAATGATCCAAACGAAACGTATAATCTTTGGAGTGATCCCAAAGCTACAAAAGCGAAACTAGAGTTGTCACTCCGTTTAGTGGAGCAGTTAGCCCAACAGACAGATTCTAGCCCAAGGTCAAAACGATTAGCTTAGTGCAGTTAAACATTAAATTTTGACGCTTTAGTAATCAGCTTAAAGAGCCACAAAATAAACCTTGGTTGGCTTTAGAGGATCGTGCGAAGCTGGTGCCCAGGTGCGAAAAGTAAACGAACTTTGGTAACAGCCAAAGTACCGTCCCAAGTGAGGCGGTCGATTGCAAACAAAGCGCTATTTTCTTGACAACATAGAATTTTCGCTTCTTCAGTTGACGCTGATGTTGCAGAAAATGCAATTTCTCCATGTGTATAGGGCGCATACTTTAGCAGCCATTCGTTTGCACTGACTGTCTCATAGCTCTCAGAAAACCCATCGCGTACGACCTCAGGGTTAATCCAGCGGTCCTCAAATGCATATGGTGTGTCGTCAGCCATATGTAATGCCCGAACATGCAGCAACGGACGGGTCGCTTGTGTTTTCATTGATCCACTAATGGCCAATGGTGGTACCGCATCGTGTCGCTCAATCCGCTGATATCCGTACTTCTGGCCACGATCTTCAATCTCGATACGGATCACTGTGATATTTAAAGTGGCTTTAGCAACGGGTTGGGCTGCAACACGGGTACCAGCTTTACGGCGTCGATCTAATAATCCACTTTCTGCAAGAGATTGCAGGGCCCGGTTGACAGTTGTTCTGGCACAGCCAAATTCCAGTGCTAAATCAGCTTCGTTTGGGATCAACTCACCTGGCTTCCACACGCGGGCATGAATGCGTCGCAATACCTCCTCCTGCACACTTTGCCAATTCCTGAATGAGGGCTTATTCATAAGTCATCTTTCAAAGCGTCAATTGTTTGCCGGTAAGCTGCAACAATGTTTGCCCGTGCGATGTGTTGCCCATCTTTTACCATGTGTCGCCCCGCAGACCACACATCAGTTACCAACCTATCGTCTCCAGCAAAAATCCAGGCGTCCAGAGTAGTGTCGTTTGCTCGCCCCCATAGGTGCTCTGAAGAAGTGTCTAACGTTAGCATATCTGCCCAATAACCGACCTCAAGCCGTCCTGTTTTGCGTTGAGTGGCCTGGGCACCACCCTTCAAGATACCCTCAAAAATGCGCCGCCCTGTTGAATATTTGCTTGACGCCAAGGCGGCCCGTGTGCCGTCACGTAATCGCTGTGAGTAGTCTAGCGTACGTAGTTCCTCACTAAGTGCGATGCGGATATTACTGTCGGAACCTACCGCAATTATGCCCCCAGAATCCATCCAGCGTACGGCGTCAAAAATTCCGTCACCAAGATTACTTTCCGTGATTGGACAAAGTCCTGCCACCGCCCCTGATTGTGCCAAACTCACCGTTTCTTGCCTGGTCATCTGGGTGCAGTGTATCAAGCACCACCGTTCATCCAACTCCATATTATCTAAGGCCCATTCGACGGGCCGCTGACCCCACTGCTTTTGCACTTCGTCAACTTCGGGAAGCTGTTCTGCTAAATGCATATGAATTGGACCTGTTGGGAAAAGGGCACCATAAGACTGAAGGTTTTCTACACTTATGGCACGAAGAGAATGTGGTGCCACGCCATATCCTGTATCTTTAGGCAGCGACGACAGTGCGGAGACTGCACCGTAATGCAACGCGTTAAACCTATCTATGTCATTGCCAAACCTTATCTGTCCTGCCGTCAGTGCGCGGCCATCACATCCACCAAATTCGTAATGCACTGGTAGTAGGCATAGCCCGATCCCAGTTTGATCTGCTGCTGCTGCAATCCGTTCTGATGTCTCAGCAAGGTTGTCGTATGGTACTCCGCCTGGCTGGTGGTGCAAATAATGGAACTCTGCGTTGGTGGAATAGCCTGCTTCCAACATTTCCATCTGCACAAAAGCTGTTATCGCCTCGACATGTTCAGGCGTTAAACGGTCTAAAAAATGAAACATAAGCTTTCGCCATGTCCAGAAACTATCCCTTGGGTTGGGACCCCTTCGTTCAGTAAGGCCAGCCATCGCCCTTTGGAATGCATGGCTGTGAGCATTGGCGGGTGATGGCAGCAGAAAAGATGTTTGTTCTCCGACTGCTAATGTATCTTGTTTAACGTCGATAATCATCCCGCTAGCATTTATATCAATCCGAACATCCGATGCCCAGCCAGTTGGAAGCAAGGCGGTTTCAGCCCAGACAGTGTTCATAATGATCTCACTTGACAGTTTTTTATGTATGTACATAATACTATTAAGTTCACGTAAATGCAAGTGAGTCCTTTTTGATGCTCTTAACCAACGCCAAGCTTGTCACTCTAAAAACTGACGAAGAATTTGGATTTATTGCTGATGGGGCCATTGTGCTGGATGGTGAGCATATTGCATGGGTCGGTGAAGCTTCTGAACTTCCCAAAACCTATAAAAATCAAAAAATGCACAACCTTGGGGGTCGGCTTGTTACTCCTGCGCTGATAGACTGCCATACCCATGTTGTCTTTGGTGGCAATCGAGCTGTTGAATTTGAATTGCGCCTGAAGGGTGCAAGCTATGAGGAAGTCGCAAAAGCGGGTGGTGGGATTGTTTCAACAGTAACTGCAACCCGTGCAGCGTCTGAAGGCGCACTTTTGACGGACGCATTAACGCGCGTGGATGCAATGATCGCTGAGGGTTTGACATTTATAGAGGTGAAATCAGGATATGGGCTTGATTGTGAAACTGAACTAAAAATGTTGCGGGTTGCACGCCAAATTGCAAATGCCCGCCCTATTGAAGTCCGGACTAGTTTTCTTGGTGCACATGCAGTGCCTAGTGAGTATATCGGTGATGCGGACGCCTACATTGATGATGTGTGCATTCCAACTTTGCGGGTGGCCCACGCTGAAGGGCTGGTTGATGCAGTTGACGGGTTTTGTGAGGGCATAGCGTTCGACACCGCGCAGATTGCGCGTGTGTTCGCGGTCGCAAAAGAACTAGGCTTGCCAGTTAAACTACATTCAGAACAATTGTCTAACATCGGTGGGACAAAGCTGGCAGCAAAATATGGTGCCCTCAGCGCTGATCACGTGGAGTATGCGACAAATTCTGATGCAAAGGCCCTAGCAGTGGCAGGTACTGTGGCAGTTGTTTTGCCCGGTGCATATTACACGTTGCGTGAGTGCCAAGCTCCACCGATCCAAGCGTTCCGTGATCACGGTGTACGCATGGCATTAGCTACTGATTGCAACCCGGGCTCATCGCCGCTGACATCTGCCTTGCTTACGATGAATATGGCCTGCACTCTGTTTCGCATGACACCGCTTGAGGCTCTTTTGGGGATGACCGCCCATGCAGCTAGAGCCTTAGGCGAAGTGAATAGAGGAAGGATCATCGCTGACGCGCCAGCAGATCTCTGTGTGTGGGACGTAGAACATCCGGCAGAACTCTCTTATCGTATCGGGTTCAATCCGCTTCATTCTCGTATTTTTAAGGGAACTTTATGACTGTAATTCTAACCCCTGGCTCAGCCACTTTGGCGCAATTGCAAGATATCTGGTCAGGCAATAAAGCGGTCGCTTTGCATACGTCCTCACACGCTGGGATTTTGGCCGCCGCTAACATGGTTGCTCAAGCTGCGAGTGGTGATGGTGCAGTCTATGGCATCAACACAGGCTTTGGCAAACTTGCCAGCGTCAAAATTGCAGCAAAGGATGTTACCACTTTGCAGCGTAACCTGATTTTGTCGCACTGCTGCGGCGTAGGTGAGGCGTTGGACGACGCGACCACACGCCTGATGATGGCTCTTAAACTACTATCGCTTGGTCGTGGTGCATCTGGAGTCAAAATGGCCACAGTCGCAATGATCGAATCTATGCTTAAAAATGACGTTATTCCAGTGATCCCAAGCCAAGGTTCAGTTGGAGCATCAGGTGATCTTGCGCCGCTTGCACACATGGCTGCTGCTATGATTGGCGAAGGCGAAACTATGTATGACGGCAGTCGAATGCCCTCAGCTGATGCCTTAGAAAAAGCTGGAATGACGCCAATCACTCTTAGTGCAAAAGAAGGTCTTGCGCTTATCAATGGCACGCAGTTTTCGACTGCATGTGCGCTTGTCGGCCTATGGGGTGCATGGCGAAATGCATCTGCGTCTGTGCTGACATGCGCCTTGTCCACGGACGCAATTATGGGTTCGACCGCCCCGCTGCAAGACGCGATCCATACCTTGCGCGGTCACGCAGGACAGATCGCAGTTGCCCGTGCCCAACGTGCCTTGATGGAGGGCTCTGAAATTCGTGAGAACCACCGTGACGGCGACACGCGCGTGCAAGACCCATATTGCATCCGCTGCCAACCTCAGGTGACTGGGGCTGCAATGGACCTGTTACACTTTGCTGGGCGCACGCTAGAGATTGAGGCAAATGCCGTCACTGATAATCCCTTGGTTCTGGTTGACGATGGGCTGATTGTCTCTGGTGGTAACTTCCATGCCGAACCAGTAGGGTTCGCTGCGGACCAGATTGCTGTTGCAGTCTCTGAAATTGGTGCAATTTCCCAGCGCCGGGTTGCGTTGATAGTCGACCCAACATTATCATTTGACCTCCCTCCATTCTTGACGCCAGACCCGGGATTGAACTCAGGCTTGATGATAGCAGAGGTCACTAGTGCTGCGTTGATGAGTGAGAACAAACACCTCGCCAATCCTTGTACTACGGACAGTACGCCTACATCCGCCAATCAAGAAGACCACGTTAGTATGGCCGCACATGCCGCCCGACGTTTGGTACGGATGAATGCCAACCTCAGCGTTATCATTGGGGTCGAGGCAATGTGTGGCGCTCAAGGCATTGAATTTCGCGCGCCACTTAAGACCAGCACAGCTTTGCGCGGGGCAATTGCCATCCTACGTGAAGAAGTTCCCACAATTGAAAAGGATCGTTACATGGCACCATCAATTGAGGCCGCCGCAAAATTAGTATCATCGGGTAATTTGGCGGCTTCGGTTGCGCTGCCGAGTTTTGTTAAAGGTCATATAGAGTGACGCCTGAAATGGCCTTGCCTCAGAATAGGCTTATTAATCCGGTTTTACCGAGTGGGCATGTGTTTATGCCACAAGGTATTGTATTTATCGCAACCACTTTAGCCTACTTAACTCTGACTTTAGGAGCCATCTGATGACTAACTCACGCCATAATCTCCGCGACATTTTTCCTCCAACAGGTACAGAAATAACGGCCAAAAGCTGGCTTACGGAAGCTCCTATGCGGATGCTTATGAACAACCTACACCCAGATGTTGCTGAGAACCCACATGAACTAGTGGTTTATGGTGGTATTGGCCGCGCGGCCCGTACTTGGGAAGATTTTGATTCTATTGTTGCTACGCTAAAAGAACTTGAAGAAACTCAAACTCTGCTTGTCCAATCTGGCAAACCTGTTGGGGTGTTCAATACCCATAAAGATGCACCTCGTGTTTTAATTGCTAACTCTAACCTCGTTCCCCACTGGGCCACGTGGGATCATTTTAACGAGCTCGATAAAAAAGGCCTTGCAATGTACGGTCAGATGACTGCCGGTTCATGGATCTACATCGGAACCCAGGGCATCGTTCAGGGAACGTATGAAACCTTTATGGAAGCTGGTCGCCAGCATTATGATGGCAACCTTACTGGCCGCTGGATTTTGACTGGTGGACTTGGCGGTATGGGTGGGGCACAGCCACTGGCTGCTGTTATGGCAGGTGCGTGCTGTCTGGCGGTTGAATGTGATGAAACGCGCGCAGATTTTCGTCTGCGTACCCGTTATGTCGATGAGAAAACTGATAACCTAGATGACGCACTGGCTATGATTGATCGCTGGACAGCTGCAGGTATGGCAAAGTCCGTCGCGTTAATTGGAAATGCGGCTGATGTGTTCCCTGAACTGTTCAAGCGTGGAGTTAGGCCTGACATGGTCACAGATCAAACCTCCGCACATGATCCAATCCACGGGTATTTACCGCAAGGCTGGTCTGTCGCAGAATGGCGCGCCAAGCAGGAAAGTGATCCTAAGGTGGTTGAAAAAGCGGCCCGCGCATCTATGAAAGTTCAAGTTGCAGCTATGGTAGATTTCTGGAATTCTGGCGTTCCAACATTGGATTATGGCAATAATATTAGACAGGTTGCACAAGAAGAAGGTCTTAAAAATGCATTCGCTTTTCCTGGCTTTGTACCTGCATATATTCGCCCATTATTTTGTAGGGGTATAGGCCCCTTCCGTTGGTGTGCGTTGTCAGGTGACCCTGAAGATATTTACAAAACAGATGCTAAAGTCAAAGAGTTGATTGATGACTCAAACTTGCATAACTGGCTGGACATGGCGCGTGAGCGGATCGCTTTCCAAGGTCTGCCAGCGCGCATTTGTTGGGTTGGGCTGGGCCAACGCGATAAGTTGGGCCTAGCTTTCAACGAAATGGTTCGCACTGGTGAATTGTCAGCTCCTGTTGTGATTGGCCGCGATCATCTCGATTCAGGATCTGTCGCGTCGCCTAATCGTGAAACAGAGGCGATGAAAGATGGCTCTGATGCTGTATCTGACTGGCCGTTGTTGAACGCAATGCTTAATGTCGCAAGTGGTGCCACTTGGGTGTCGTTGCATCATGGTGGTGGGGTTGGTATGGGCTTTTCCCAGCATTCTGGAATGGTCATTTGTTGTGACGGTACTGAGGATGCGGATAGACGTATAAAAAATGTATTGTGGAATGATCCAGCCACTGGAGTTATGCGACACGCAGATGCAGGTTATGAAGTTGCACTGGATTGTGCACGTGAAAATGGTTTAAATTTACCAAGCATATTGAATGATCAATAAAAATCTAATCACTCAAATACCAAAAATATAAATTTAAAATTTAATTAGAGGGTGTTCTATGTCTGAAATAATAAGGTTTTTAGATACCAGCAGCATCTAACCTTTTAGTCTGGTGATACCTATTGTGAGATCTGTGGCGCCACCCATTAGCTATTTTAATGATGCTTGATCAGTTAATTGATCCAGTTCCCACATGGCTCCGTATAAAACCCATGATCAAAACAAAACTTATTAAGCGCCTTAGACAGTGCGTTATAGTATTGGGGGCAAGCCTAGGCATGAATGTGTTTACGAACATAGCAGTTGCAGAAATGCCGTATGTTGAATTTCCGTCTATTGATGGAGGCATCCTTGAAACAGCCGAATGGCGGGGCAAACCTTATTTGGTTGTGAACACAGCATCAAGGTGTGGGTTTACGGGCCAGTATTCTGCGATGCAGGAACTTTATGATAAGTATCGTGATAAAGGTTTTAGATTATTGGCCGTTCCTTCAGACGATTTCAACCAGGAACTGAATACTGATGCTGAGGTGAAAGATTTCTGTGAATTAAATTACGACTTAGATATGCCTATGACTTCTCGGCTATCTATTCGAGGCAGCAAGGCCCACCCATTCTACAGAGAAGTCAAGTCGCAAAGTGGTTTTGTGCCATTGTGGAATTTCAGCAAAGTTTTGATTGGTGCTGATGGAAAACTCCTTGGAACGTGGGGCCCGTTAACCAAACCAATGTCTCCTAAAATTACAAAACTAATAGAGGCAGCTCTCTCAGAATCTTTCTAAGCCTTAGAATTAAATTAATTATTTGGGAACCTATGTTTATTAATAAATTTTAATATTGATTAGGTAATTATTGATAGCGATTTAGTTTTAAGGTGTTGAAATTTTTTTCAACTTAGCGTTCACGCTTTGCAATTCGTAAACTTGACTTCTTTTATACGATTAGTGATGTTCAAATTGATTTAAAAAAAATTGGAAGGAACAAATCATGTCAATGCACGCTAAACTTTCACAAACCATGACTGATAGAGACACAAATGCTTATAAGGAACTACTTCACGAAGACGTTGTCTTCGTTTTCCACAAAAGTGGCAATGAATTTGGTAAATCTGAATGGATGTCTATGGTAGAAGGCATGATGGGTAATGAAAAGTTTGTTAACGAGTCATCTCGCTGTGTTTATGAAAACGAGGACATAATGGTCAGTCACGACTTCATGTCATACCCCGATGACACAAGGGAAGCCGTTATGGCTGTTGCTATGCTGAAGGATGGTAAGATTATTCGCTTTGAAACTGGTGCAACTTCATTAGATTAAGGAGATTTAGAATGGCTTCAATTGAAATTAAAAACTTTGCAAAAGATGCAGACGAAGTGAGTACGCCGAATAATGCGCGGGTCGAAACAGTTAATATTGGTGGCCAACGTGTTATGAAGCTTACAATACAACCTGGCTGGAAGTGGTCTCAGGACATTAAACCTGTGGTTGGAACCGACAGCTGTAAGGCAAAGCATCTTGGTATCATTGTGGAGGGTACAATTACATGCCGCCACGATGATGGAAGTGAGGCAACTTACTCTGCTGGTGATGCGTACGCAATTGAACCTGGTCATGATGCCTGGGTAGTAGGTGATACACAGGCCGTAGCGTATGAATTTCACGGAGCCTGGGGTGAATAAAGAACTGAGGCTCATCTAAAGTAAAATTAACTGGAGGGCGTTAATTCATTATGCCCTTCACAACCAATTTAATTTTTTGTTGTTAAATTATTTAAGATTTAGTGTTATTTTTTACGTTCATTTTAACCTGCAAATATCTAAACTCTTTTAACAATAAACATTGCGTCTTTTGACAGTGATCGGTGATGAACTATTTCTGTAGGCCCAAATAATAAATTACACTTTTGTAAAGTTTTTCTTTTACTCGCATAAAAGATTTCACCCTTTGAAATATAAGCAACTGTTGCAATCTGTAAATTAAATATCATCAATTTCTGGGTTTGTTTCCAGCAATCATTGAGGCAGCTAAAAACATAGTCTTCCCATTTCTGTACACTGCTTGTCATAGCTAAATTATAGGTACCCGACATCACGCAATAGTCGACTTTTGTGTCTGGAGATTTACCTACTTTGAAGTCTGACCAGCTGTAATTAATATTATCATGACAGTAATTAATTAGTTGCTCAGAGATATCATAACCAAAATATTGCAGGCGTTTACTACTGGCATGCTGTTTGATGTACTCAGCCAGTGCACCGTATCCACAACCCACATCAGCGATGGATGTTTCCTTTGATTTATTATGTTCAAAAACTATTTTTAGTAAAAGTTGGAACCTAAGCTTCTGTCGATCACTGCCAACCCAATGTACGCCTTCTGGCATTGGCCCATGTAGCAAAAATTGACTTTCATAAGCTATCTTTGAAAGTCTATCAAAATTTTTATCTGTAGAAGTCATAGCTGTTGATCCTACCTGGTTTTGTTATGAGGGCATATTTGATTTGAATAATACTCATTAAAGTGTGACTGTTTAAAAGTAATAAATCGATAAAATAAACATAAATTACTGTTCGTGTTGGGTGTAAAAAATGAAATTTATTTTTATTTTTATTTTAATTTTAACTAATTTTTTAACTTATAAGTTTTATAATGAAATAAATGGGTACTTATCGAATATATCATTTAAACAATTTAGTCCTGGTAAAGCGGATCCAATCGTCGCTGAGGTAGAGTTAACCACAACCTGTGGCCTTATGATTGAAGCGTATGTCGTCGTTGATTTGGTTACAAATAAATCGGTGCCATTTAAATTTAGTAGAACTAATATCAAAACAGTAGAAGGAAATATGCTTCAGGTGCAGCTCAATAAGAAATTTTCTTCTGTGACCGCGGACTTCGCATCAAAACCTGCTAAAAAGAAAGTTAAGATGAACCTAGCTTGTGAAAATGACAGCAGTTTAAAGGATACCTTTAAATCAATTAATAATACATTTAATAACTAAATCCAAGAATTTCGCAGAACGCTATATCAGTCATGGTCTTTAACTGTGTATTCACTATCTCAGTCCACTTTTCGGTTCCAAAAGCGTCAATAAACTCACCATCAACTTTTTGTAGGGTAGATCGGCACTCACCATAGCTTCCTGGTTTGATAGCAGGACCTGAACCGCGGCATGTAAGAAGCGTATTGCCCAAGTATTTTTCGTTGGCATCTTGATAAATTATTGATGTTCCGGTTACCGTACGACCAGTAGTATTTTTTACTTGTAGCGATATCACATAGTTGGCAATTGACCCTTTGGTATTGCTATCAAATTCAAGGCTTACACTGCATGGAATGGGTTCGGCCTGAGCCGAGTTTGAAAAAACCAGCAGCGGCAAAGTTATTAACAAGAAACTTGATAATAAAGGATGGAACGACCAGTTTTTCATAAACTTTTTCCTTAACACTGAAACTTTTCTTTATTTTTTTTAAAAGGTCTACAGATTTTAAATTTTTACTGCGTTTCATTTATGTTTCTTTAATTACAAATATACCCTGTTGATAGTATCGCCGGCTGATCAGCTAGAATTTAAGTGCTTTTATATAGTTTGTCTGAATTTAAAGCAAACTGCCTAGCTGCGCCAATCTCTTTTTGGCCCGCTATCGAGGTGTATAAAGCTAGCGTAATGGCCAACTCCACCGTCAGTAACATCTCGCGCGATCTCTGCAACTTGCCTTGATGATTTAGTAGGTATTGAAAAGTCGATTGCTCTGCCCAGAATATGCAAGGAATTTTTTGCAACTTTGTTACTCTGTTCCCGCAAGTAATTGTTTGTTTTATGCGAACGATAACCTGAGTGAATATTAACTCGAAGGAAATTTCGTGAATCTGTAAATTGGCCACAAACATTAAAAAAACTACACAGAATATCTTCATCAAGATCTTTAACCTGATTTATTCTCCAATCACGTAACAAATAGTTTAGTTTCTTTTGTGCATAAGGAGATAGCTTCTGTCCTGCCTTTAACTTTAAACGTAATGTCTCTTTTGTATTTGAGTTTAGTAATGCTAGGTTTTGCGTCTTATTAATTATTGCGGGTTTACGTACTGATATTCTCCAAGAATATGTTGGATCTAATTCTGGTTCTGGATCATGAAACAGACCAAATTTGGTTTGATGGTTATCCTCTTGTGGAATTGTAGTATGTGCTGAAAATAACCCATGCCCACCGTGTAGTTTAACGAGGGGTGATGCCGAGAGAGTGGATGGCACCAAGCACAGTCCTAGAAATGTACGACGTGATATTTTGTAGCGTTGAGACATAACAATGATAGGCAATTAATGTACCAAGTCTTAGACTTATTCATTCTAGGAAGTTTACCTCCAAGAGGTCTAACACAATTGTGCTATACTTTAAGTGATTGGTAACCTCATCTAACGCTTTATAAAATAACTCCTGTACAGGTACATCACTTCTTATCAGGTAAGATTCTGCCGTATCAGACAGTTCCTTATGAATTATTTTTTTGTTAATAAATAAATCTTTCCAGTTATCTTGGCCCCCAATGAACGAGACCCGGATAACTGCAGATCTGATAGTTTTTTGCGTTAAATTATGTAGTGACGGCATTATTCGAAAGGCCTTGACGGTCCCACTAATTTTTTTACGTTCAAGTTTATGCAAGTATAAAATCAAGACTGCTTCATCAAACGGTGAGTT
>TARA_B110000093_G_scaffold26040_1_pt1 | contig 16257 bp, 9 predicted proteins | sample TARA_B110000093 | Tara Oceans TARA_B110000093 (sample SAMEA4397390) | marine metagenome | biome: Polar Biome; feature: [MIX] marine epipelagic wind mixed layer (ENVO:01000061); material: water (ENVO:00002006), including particulate matter (ENVO:01000060) such as... | depth 10-100 m | reverse complement strand
AATTCAGATCGTCTATTGACTTGATGCTGTTCTTCGAAACATGTCACACCATCTATACAATTGTTAAGTATTTCTTTTTCTCCTATCCCTTTTGATGTAAGTCGATTTCTCTCAATGCCGTTTGAAATTAAATAGTTCATTGCAGACTTAGCCCTCTTCTTAGAAAGTGTTCTATTAAAGCCATAACTACCTCTAGAATCACAGTGAGACCTGATCTCTACCTTGAGGCTTGGGTTAGTCTTTAATAAATCGGATAACATGTTTAGATAAGGCTGAGCATCAACCCTAACTTCCCAGTCGTTATAGTCCCAGTAAATGTTAGGAATGGGATAGGTTCCGTCTCCGCCTGGTATTATGTTATTTGGGTCGTTTGGTATTATTATCTTTTCTAAATTGAAACCTATGTCAAAGGTTTCATCTTCTCTTAATCCCATAGTCGATATTTTTTGACTAGAGTTAAAATAGATTTGGTTTTCGTTTAAGTCTTCAGCTATAATTTCGTATTTTTTATTTGGAAGTAGGTCATAGCTGAACTGACCATCCATATCAGATAAGATTATATCAGTAGTGTTATCCGTAATATTTTTAATTGTTATTTGAATTTCTGGAATTGGATCTCTAGTTTCTTTTTCTAAAACATTGCCATCTATAATTAGTGTAGGGTAGAATTGCTCGAAGCTATAGAGGCCATCGAGGCCACTTCTATCAGAAGTTAACAATCCTTTGTCTTTTTCAATGTAAACTATTCCAAAATCGTCCATGGAAGAGTTAAGTGGATAGCTAAGTTGGATAGGGGATGACCAATTATCGCCTTTTAGTTCTGAGTAAAGTATATCTAAACCACCTAATGTCTGTTGACCATCAGAAGAAAAGTATAATGTACTGTTATCTCTTAAGGTAGGAAAGGCTTCATCGCCAGGGCCGTTGATAGTAGGGCCTAAATTTTTTGGCTCGCCCCAGACTCCATTAGTTAGTACTGTCATGTATAAATCCATTCCTCCAGAACCTCCGTCTTTATTAGACGAAAAGTAAAGTGTTTGGTCATCGGATGTTAATGCAGGATGAGCGTATATAAAGTTGGCATTATTGAAAGCTAGTTTCTCTGGTTTTGACCAGCTCGTTCCACTTTTGGTACTTGTATAGAGTTGGGGGTTACTGGTGTGTTTAGAATCAAACTCTAGCCTATTGGTTCGTGTTTGATTACTTCGTGTAAAGTATGCTGTATTACCATCCTTGGTAAAAACAGCCATGGCGTCATGATATTTAGAATCTGAGAATGGTAGTTTTCTAGTTTTACCTAGAGAATCCATTTCAAATACATCAAGAAATGATAGCCCCGTGTAATCATCTTTAACCTTGGCGTTATCGACTTCACCTGATATTAGATATCCTGTAGATGTTTTAGAAACAGACATAGCGGTTTTAACTCCCGTAACATGAAAAGGTGTTAATTGATAAAGACTTGAGTCTTTTTTCATTTTGTCAACTCTATTAGCCGATATTTTAATGCTTTGTGCTACTTGGTTTCCTGGGTCTCTTGATAGAATTCCATTGGCTATAACTTGTGCCTCATCGTATTTTTTAGCACTTAGTAATGCTGAGGCATAAGCTAGTTTCAAGTTGTCATCAAAAGCCGGATCATTTTTAACTTTCTCAAATTCGTAAATAGCCGCTACCGGTTGGTTAGTCTCAGCGTACGCCAAAGCTAATAAGGTGCTAGCCTCAATGTTTGGCTTCTTTTCTACACTTCTCTCTAAGCTTTCGATAGAGTTCATGTATTTTAAATTTGCGAAATCTTCTTTTCCTTTACTTAAGTACATATTAGCACATGAAGGAAGCAGGATTATAGCAAGGGCTATACTTAGTATCGTTGAAATTCTTCTCATAGTAGTCTGTTAGAAGTATCTAGGTGATGTTTTTTTAACGAGAATATCTTCTCCAAAATCGAATGCAATCATTATTTCATGAGAGCCATTACTATAGTTTCCAATATCTGTAGTGGTAAAATCATAGGCGTATCCACCTCTTAGCCGGGTAGAGATATTATACTCTACCATACCTATCAAAGCGTCTCCAGTTCTATATCCGAGACCTAACCATAATTTCTTGTTAATAAGAAAGTTTGCGTTAATATCTACTTCAGCCGGTGCGGCATTCTGATATTTTAAGAGTACAGAAGGTCTGAGGTCTATAAGTGGAGATAATTTGAAAACATATCCAGCTCCAGCATAATAATGTTGCTCGAAGTACTTTGCATTTGTTGATGTAAGTATTAATTTATCATCAGTAGGGGCAGTTATTGTTGGAATACCTAAGCTGACATACCACTTTTCGTCATATAGGTAAGCTCCAGCACCAAATTTGGGGATGAAGGCTCCGCTAATATTAGAACTTGAGTAAATAGGGTCATCCGTATCCCATACGTCTATTTCTCCAAAATCTGCGGAATATGAACTTACTCCAAGTCTAACTGCTAGAGAAAGCTTAGTAGTGGATGTTAGATTAAACTTATATCCAACATTACCCATAAAACTAAGTTCCTTTATAATGCCATGACTGTCATTAGTCACTAATAAACCTAGTCCTATCTTCTCTCCGATAGGAGTTTCTAACGATGCTACCTGTGAAGTAGGTGCATTATCAAAAGAGACCCATTGACTTCTATGTATAATGCTCGCACTTCCGTAGCTGTGAGTTCCAGAGTATGCCGGATTAGTCAATAATTGATTAAACATATATTGACTAAGCTGAAGCTCTTGCTGAGCATTCAGAGTTAAGGCAGATAATGCCGTAAAAAGAATGATTGGTATTATTTTTTTCATCATAAGAGTAATGAGTTATTATCTTCTTAAATCTAGAAAGCTATTTAGTTCAGTGTTTTCATTGTTTGACACGGCAGTTGCTATTACATAGTAAGTACCGTCAGAGAGTTCTTCTCCATTGTCATTTAATCCGGACCAGTTATTGGTGTAATTAGAGTTACTATATACTACATTACCCCATCTGTTGTAAACCAGTAATTCCACTTTATCAAATTGGTCTACTCCAAGAATCACATAATTGTCATTTCTCCCATCTGCATTTGGAGTCAAACCATTAGGGAGTGTAAGTGGTTGTGGTTCTGTTACGGTTATCAGGTCGGTGCTGATACATCCATTATCATCCGTTAAGAGCAGAGTATATGTTCCAGCTATTAGAGAGTTTAGATTCTGCTCGTTATTAATGTAATTATTCGGTCCTATCCAACTGAAGTCATAGGGTGTAACTCCACCTTCTACATCAGTTTGTATGACGCCATCCGCTCCTTGATAAACAGAAACATTGTACCCACTATTGGTGATTGGGCTTTCAAGTAATATTTCTATGCCTTCAGGCTGAGAGATCGTGAATGTTTGTGTGTATTGACAGTTTTCTTCATCCGTTAAAATAACTGTATACTCTCCTGTGGGAATGTCACATGAATTTGAAATTTCTCCAAATTCATTAGTGTAAATAGATTCTACATTACCATTAGAAGTTTCTATTTCTAGTTCGATGCATCCCGTGTCTTCGTTGAAGCATAGAACGTCTGTAACAGTTATTAAGGCAACTTCTATTCCTACAGATGAGGCCACTAAAACATCCAATTCTGTTTCACAGCTGTTGTCATCTGTTAGAGTTAGTGTATAGGTGTTTCCCGCTAAATTATCTGGATTGGGAACAGGTGAGGCATCATTAGACCAAGAATAGGTGTATGGTATAGTTCCGCCAGTAGAAGAGGTGCTAATAGCACCATTATCTAATCCACAAGAGGAAGGTGTGGTAGTAGCACTAACAGATAAAAGAGGTGGCTCTATCATTTGAAATTGCTCGAATGTAGCACAGCCATTTTCATCTGTCACTGTTACCTCGTAGGTAGTTCCAGCGAGGCTAGAAACTACTGCGGTATTGTCCGGAGTATGTCCCCAAGCGAAAGTATAAGTTCCACTTCCTCCATTTGGATTAGCATCTATTACTCCGTTGTCGTTATCAAAACAATCAATCGGTGTTATAATCTCGTTAATCTCTAAGGAGTCAGGTTCAGTTAAGTTAAAAATAACTTCAGTTGTACATAATGCTTGGTCTGTAAAGACTAGATTATAAACACCAGCTCCGATAGTGAATAGTGTGTCATTAGTAGCATCATTGTCACCAATACTTCCATTCCAATTTAAATCATAAGGACTAACTCCACCAGTGATTTCGACATCTAATTGCCCGTCCTCAGAATTAAAGCAAGATACATTATTGATTGGGTTACCTAAGTAAGCCGTTATATTGGAGTTCACTACAATTGGTAGAGGCTCTGTAACTGATATGTTCATTAGGGTATCACAGCCATTCGCATCAATTACTATTACTTCATAGGCTCCTGCACAGAGTTCATCTGCTGTAGGTCCGAAATCAAGTTCTTCTTCGTTCAGTTCCCATAAATAACTGTAATCAGAATCTCCACCTGTAGCTGTAATATCTATAATAGCAGTACATTCTCCATTACACTGTATTGGAGAAGTGAGGGCAGCATTAGCAGTAAATGATGACAGTGGTTCAGTAACAGTTACCGTTCCGTTTAGTAAACATCCACTTAAATCCGAGATGTCTACGTTATAGGTTCCAGCGGCTAAATCAGATAAAATAGACTCACTACCGATAACTGTATTTTGGTCATCTGTCCAGACATATGTGTAATCAGGAATTCCGCCTGTTACATCCGCTAAAACACTTCCGTTTTCATCACCTAAACATGCTAGGGTAAAGTCTCCTGTTCCTGTTTGAAATAATGTAAGGTCTAAGGCGAATATTTCATCTGAACTGACATCTATAGTGTCAAGCGCAATACAACCGTTATCATCTATAACAGTGAGATAGTATTCTCCAGAAGGAATGTCAGTTAATATAGCTCCTGAGTAGGTATTCATGGAATCATCGATCCAATCGAAGCTATAGTCGGCAGTACCGCCACTGGCAGAGACTTCTAAAGAAGCGTTAGAACTTCCGAAACAATCTTCTTGGGTAATGCTAACAAGCTCACTCTCTAATGGGCTAGGTTCAGTTACCTCAAAAGATTCAATAAAAGTACATCCGTTGGTGTCAAATACCTCAAGAGTGTAGGTTCCTGGGCTTAGATTAAACAGGGTGTCTGCATCTACTTCATTGTCTCCAATATCTCCTGTCCAGTCATATGAAGTGATGTTTCCACTTCCCCCAGTTATATTAGGAACGATTCCTCCGTCATTTAATCCAGTACATGAAACGGTAAAGAGTGTTTCCATGGCCAAAAGAGTATCCGGAGAAATTGGGTTGAGAATAGTACTTATTTCACATCCTGCAGTATCAGTAACGACTAAGCCGTAGGTCACTCCACCCATTAGGTTAGCTTGGTTAGGGGCGCTGGGGTCATTCCCTAATGGTAAATTTGACCAGTCATAGAAGTAACCAAACTCTAAATTCTCAAAATCTGGATTTGCTCCAGATGCAGCTACGTTATAAGTACCATCTGACGCATCAATGCATGAAGTGAAAAATCCTCCATCGTATACGCTAAACTGAATATCTAATTCAAATGCTTGTGGTGCTTCTAATTCTACTTCTAGCGTTGCAACGCACATATTACTTTGATCCGTAACGTTTACGGTGTATATGCCATCTTCTAGTGACTCTATATCTTCGTCAGTAGAACCTCCAAATTCTCCTAGTGGTTCCCATTCTGTAGTTAATGGGCCTCCTCCTCCCGAAACAGCGATATCTATTTCTCCAGAATTCTGACCTTGACATCCAGGGTCTAAAGTGCTGATTAATTCGATAATTATTTCAGTTGGTTGGGTTATTATAAATTGTTGTGAAGCTTGACATCCGTCTTCAGAAGTAACCACGACAAAGTAGGTGTCTGGACACAAACCTGTCAAATCCTCATCTGCCGAATACACACCATCGAGAGTAGACCATTCAACCGTATATTCTCCTGGCGCTCCAGTTACATCAATAGCTATACTACCATCACAACTTTCAAAACAGGAATTATTATCAAGATCACTAACACTTATTGTAACACTCTCTTCGTTAGTAACTTGAGTGCTTATTGTTCTAGAGCATCCGTCTGAATCTGTAATTGTTACAGTATAGGTGCCAGAGGGAAGATTGACTAGGTCTTCATTGACACCATAGTCAACTCCATCTTGATCTTGCCAACTGAATGTATATCCTACTCCACTTCCTCCTGAAGGCGTAATGTCTATTGCTCCTTCTGATAATAAATCTGAACAGGAATTTGGAGTAACTAATAGTTCTGCAGTTATTTGAGTAGGGCAGGTAACTTGAATAGAGGCGGTTTCGGTACAACCATTTTGATCTAAAACGTTTAAGGTGTATGACCCACAGTCTAGCCCGGTAATTGTTAGGTCACTTCCAATTGGATTATTAGTGTCATCGAACCATTGTAAATCATATTCAGAAACACCGCCAGTAATGTCAGCGGTTAATTCACCGTCTGTGGAATCGAAACATGTAGTGTTAAAACCATTTCCGTAAGTGAGTGCTGATAAGGCTATAGAAATTGGTGGCGGTGGTGGTGCTACGATTACTTCAACAGAGTTTTCAGCTATACATCCATTACCGTCACTTACAGTTACGAAGTAAGTTCCATCCCCTAGATTACTAAGAACTGGACCTAACCCCAATACAGGGAGTCCGCTGGGGTCATTACTCCAAGAATAAGCGTAGGGAATAGTTCCTCCTGTAGCTGAAACTGAAGCTTCTCCTGAAGACGTTCCGCTACAAAGAATTTCAGTAACTCCTAGCACTGATCCTTCAAGAAGTTCCGGTTCGCTAATGATGAATGTCTCCGCTATCTCGCATCCTTCAGAATCGGCAATGGTGACAGAATAAGTTCCTGGACATAGGTCAGATAAGGAAGTGGTATTTTCTGGAACTGATTCACTCCAGGTTATAGTGTAATCGCCTGAACCTCCCGTAGGAGAAACCAATGCCGTTCCATCACATTGACCGTTACATGAAATAGTACTTCCATTGTAATCACTTAATAATAAATTGGATTGTAAGGTGTTCTCTTCGTTAATAACGAAAGACTGAGTGGCTTCACATCCATCTCCGTCAGTAACAGTTACGCTGTAGACTCCCGCCAGTAAGTCAGAGACATCTTCATCTGTCGATATTTCAGTATTAGTGTTGTTTGTCCAAGAAAAAGATAAAGGTTCAGAAAAATTAGAAACGGTTAAGTCGATAGAGCCAATGGCCGCTCCAGAACAGTTTATCGGAGTGATAGTGGCACTTAAGCCAATGTACTTAACCGAAATAGAGGTTGTTGCCTCAGCCTGACAAGCAGCGAGATTGGATGTGATTGTATAATCTGTGTCCTGCAGTGGAGAAGCAGTAGTAACTATTGCATTCGGTGAAGTAACCTCTTCCTCAGGTTCCCAACTGAATGTAAAGTCTCCATTTGTATCTGAGATGCCTTGAAGTGTGACTTCGTCACCTGGACATATTTCTAAATTGGTAGGAATAACGCTTAACTCCAGTGAGTCTGTTATAATGAATATTACTGAGTCCTGTATGTACGTGTCACACACCGTATTTAGGATGTATAAGGTTATAAACTCATCACCTTCAGTAATACTATCATCTATGGTGTTTACTTGAATAGAAGCTGATAATTCATTAGCAGGTATGGTTATCGATTGCTCATCCAAAGGAATATTATTTCCTAAAGAAGGAGTAGTCGTGTAGTCGTCGAAAATAGTTGCGGTTCCACCAAAACTATATGCAATTTCTTGATCAATATTGGATATCTGCTCAGCAACGAAAGTGATTTCTCCATCATTACATCCTTCTACCATGTATGGAGTTCCGCCTGAAGTGCTTGTTACTATATCACTATAGTTCGAGTTGATTTTTTCAATGAATACAGCAGAATCATATAATCTATCGGTTCCATCTGCGATGATTAGTTTTAAGGTGTATGTTTCACAGGGCGTTAAGTCACCAACCTCTGCTTTTAATCCTAAAGTAAAACCGTCATATTGAATGTTCTGACCAAGTGGGTTTCTATTGTCATAGTAATACTCGCTGTTGAATATGTTGTTCACATTATTGATAGATACAGGTAGAATTGTTTCTGGAATCAAAGCGATATTAACATCATTGAATCCTCCGGGACCTGAGATAAAGAATCCAAAAACATCATTAAAGGAGGAACCCACCCATTCTTCATATTCTTCAGAAGCAAATGTAAAATCAAAAGAGAGGCTGTCACCTTGTACTTTTACGTCAAATTCAAATGTAGTTGCATCGAAAGTAGTCCTGTCGTTAACGGTGTTCAGTAGAGCACTTCCAGGGAAGTTATTGTCAAACTCATCGCAATTTAAACAAGTGGTTTGATTTTCAATTTCAGGAAGCCCCGTTCCATTAATTCCATCTTGTACCATGGCGTTTCTTGCTTTTCCAGTAGTAAGAAGTAAACCCTCTGCAGAGGAGAGCTCAGTGTTGGAATTGTAGAAGTAAGCCCAAGAACTATCGGCAGCTGAGACGTTAACATTCGAAATAGTTACACCTGACCCAACCAGCAGTTGAGCAGCAGATTCAGGAGTAATAGTTTGATCTAAAGATAGCTGACCAAACCCTATTTGGCAGCATAACAAAAAGAGTACACTTGCTATTATTTTGTTGAATAAATTCATTTTGTTTTGGTCTAATATTATTTTCCTAATCTCGCTCTCCCGCATCTCTCTTGGAAATCCGTCATTGAGTAATTAGTCAGATTTTTCACCTCTCCAGAATTAGCTACTTGCTTAAAGAAATTCACAATTACTTCAGTTTCATCCGAGGTTGTTTCTCCAGTAAACTTTGCGCAAATCAAGTTTGCGGGTACACAAGCTTCAATAATCTCAATATCTGAGTTTTCAAGGCTTGAAAGCATATAATCCTTGAATAGTTCTGGGTTTAGATTTTCGATTTCAATTATTCTCACTTCACCATTAAATGGGTGGGAAAAACTTATTAAAAGCAGCGATACAAGCAGAAAAGGGATGAATATGATGGGCTTTAATTTCATAAGAACACTGTTATATTTAAAACGTTAGGACATATTAATATATGTTAAACAAAATTGCACACTTATCGCGTTATTTCTAGAAATTCGCAAACTTTATTTGATTATTTTTTTCAACACTCTTTTGGTCTATTGTTTAGTTGTTCTGGTCGATTTTATTTTTTATTTCGTAGATAGCCATGCCAGCAGCAACTCCTACGTTGAGAGATTCTGTAGAACCATACATTTGAATCTTTAGATGATTGTCTGATGACGAAATAAGCTTGGGGTTAATTCCGAGGTCTTCAGATCCAAGAATAATGGCAACTCCTCCTTTTTCTGGGGTGAAGTCTCTTAGGTTTGATTCAGCTTTCTCTGTAAAACTAATCACTTTTATCTCAGAAGCTTGCAGGTGATAAATTGCATCTTGAAGGTGATTTATTCTTGATATCTTTAGCTTTAGAACTGCGCCTGCACTTGATTTAATTACGCCTTCATTAATCGAAGCCGAATGGTTTTTAGGGATAATTATCCCATGAACTCCCATGCATTCAGCCGTTCTGCAAATCGCGCCAAAATTCCTGGTGTCTGTGACCGAGTCTAGTATTATCACAAAGGGACTTTCGTTTCTGTTTGTCGCTACTTCAATAATGTCATCTATTTCTACAAACTTTACAGGAGAGATGTATGCTAGAACTCCTTGGTGATTTATGTCTGAAGCCTTGTCTAGCTTTATTTTAGGAACCTTTTGGACAGGAATCCCTTTTTCCTTAGCGATTTTCACTATTTCGCTTAATTCGGAATTCGATGTTTCTCGCGATACAAGGATCTTTTCTATCTCTTTACCCGACTTTATAGCCTCTCTTACCGGGTGTGTGCCTACTACTTTTAATACTTCGTTCATGTTAGTTGTATATTCTTCCGTTTCTCCATGCGCTGACTTTTTTAGCCCATTCGGATTTGTAAATTGAATTCCTTTTTAGTTCATAGTGATTGTCACTAAAACCGTTTTTGATTTTATTAAATTTAAACTTTACGCTGCCTAGGTCGTCTTTGTCTCCGTATACCCATGTTTCAGAAACTGCATCCATAGCAAATTCTGAGGGCGTGCCAAAGACTGTAAAGATCATACCTCTATCTGTTTTCCATCCGCTTTTGTAAGAGGAGAAGTTCAAGTTGGCCATTTGTACCCTTTCGTAGAATGCTGCCATGAGTTCCCTCGCTCGTTCTTGACTTTCACCACAATCTAGCCAAAACCTTTCTAGCCCACTTCTTAGATTAGAATTTGTATTGAGTCTTTCAAATTCCTTTCTCGCTGAAATATAGCGTAGTGGGTAAATCATTTCTGAAATAGAAGTTAAATCAGGGTATTTGTTCGGTCTGACAAGAAGACTTAATCCTATGGAATCCTTTTTAATTAGTATGTCTCCCAATGGAAAATTAGTGAAGATCAGTTCGTTTTTGGCTACAGGAATAGTGAGAATTTCAAACTCTGATATTTTGGGCAGATCTTGTTTGGAGGTGCTGTAGGGTGGTGGAGGTAGGCTTCCGTTAGCAGGTCTGAACCATAATTCGGTCTGAGTTAAGTCTAATCTTTCAGAGGTTAGACTGTAACTGGACTTGCTATTAATTAAGAGGTTGAAATTAGGGTAAGTGTTTTCACGTTGCAGTAGAAGAACATTTTCCCTAATCAATTCTGAAGTCTTGTTTATAGTTCCGTTAATCGTGTATTGGGCTGCCCTGTTTTCATCTTTTATAATTAATCGATAATTGTAAAAGTTTAAATCTTGTAAAGGGAAGTTGATAGAGTAAAAATAAAAGTAGGACTCATCGCTAGAGGTTCTTCCGCTCGCTTTAAATAGGACCGTGTCAATCGTTCTATTTCCATGGGAGTCAGACAAGAGTATCTTTCCGCTAATTGAAGTTGTTAGCTGTTTGGAATTTGTTTTTCTAGAGGCTAAAAGCTCAGAGTTTTTGATTTTTAGGAATAATGATGTGCTATCATCGCTAAAATGGTAGAATTTTATTTGAACATTGTCATTTCGATGAATGATGTTAGATTCATTTTTATAGTGCTTTAGAGCCGTTTTTCCAGTCGTACATTGACTGAACATCGCTCCGATTAAAATTATAAATATTATATAATTATGCACTTTCATTCCGAGCGAAAATACTGAATTCTAAAATGTACTGATGTAACCAAAGTTGATTTTAGCATTTCTAAAGAGAAAGCGATTTTCTGTATAATTTGATATGCCATACAAAAATGTAAATAGACCAGAATTTGTTCCGATTGAAACGCCTAGACCAGTCGCTTCTATTGATCCCCTCTGATATGATTTTAACGTGTTTTTCTCAAAGTAGTTTTTCTCAAAGAAACCGAAAAAATGAGACTTTTCATCAAGTAAGTAGCGGCATTCAAGTGATGTAGTTATCCATGAGGTGGTTGGGATGGTTCTTTGGTCAGTTCCTCTGATGCTGCCTAGACCCCCGATTTGAAGAACTTCATTTTCCAAAATGTTTTGCAATGAAATGCTCTCACCTGAAGCTCCAAGGACTAATGAGCTTCTTTTTAATAATTTAATGTGTTTTGAGCCTTTGTAGGTGATTCCTATGAGTTTTGTGCGTTCTATAGAAGTTGCCGTTCTGTAACCTGCAGAGAGACTTAGTTGAGTGGTAAATCCTTTAGTGGGATTGAGAGGGGTATCCAGACTTGAATAGCGCCATTCTCCTTTATATAAGGTAGAATTGGTGTTCTGAGTAAACTGGTCGTCGTTTTGGTTAGAGTTGTTTTTGGTTTGACCGATGAGAAAGCTTAATGTATTTCTTGGGTTGATTTGGTATCCTGCACCATAGTCTAAACTAATTCGATTAATGGTGCTGTCTTGTCTAATAAATGCAGTATTGAGTTCAATGCTTAGAAATGTATTAAAGAGGTATGGAGTTTTTATATTCACGGCTAATCTTTGATTTTCGGGTCTTAGTCTTTCCCAGTTGAGAGAGAGTGACTCCGCTCGGTTTAGAATATTGGTTAGATCTAATGAAAGAAGGCCCGTTACTGAAGTGGAGCCATCTGTTGAGGGCTGAAGTCCTATAATTCCATCAAAGCGGCTTGTCTTTTTCTTCTTTAGGAATAAAGTAATAGATGCCTTATTATTTCTGAACGAAATTTTTGGTGGTTTATTAAAGCCGAAGAAGGCATTGTCATTGGCTCGTTTGGACAGTCCTTTAGCATAATTTTCTGAGTATAGCTTGTTTTTTTCGAAGCTAAATATCTTCTTAATGGTATTGTAATCGAAAGATTCTTCACTCTTTATAATGAGGCTGTCAAATTTAATTACAGGGCCCTTGTTTAGCGTTATTTGAAGGGTAATGTTGCTGCTGTCGAGTATTCCCTGGCTTTGGATTTTAGCGAAAGGGTGTCCGTTGTTTTCTTGGAATGACAACTCCTTTCGAATCATTACTGAAGTCGTTGAAAGCTCTACTTTCTCTTGAAATGTCTTGGTTTGAAAGTCAATAAGGCTTATTGATTGAATAGTGTATTCTGGACCGGTAGTAATAAAGATGAGGAGGGTGTTGTTTTTTTGAACCAAACTGTCCGTGTTGGCCTCTAGAAAGCCATCTAGATGTAGTTTTTGTGTCTCAGCGTTGCAAAAATCAAGAGGAGAGGTTTTGTTCGCAGGAGTGTTAGAAATTTCTTTTGTTAGCCCGTTTTGAGTTGCGAAAACTTTAAAAAACTTTATTGCATCGCTAGTCTGTAAATGGCTCAAGAATGGAGTGCTAAAAAATGTTATGAAGATTAGATATTTCAAATAGTTGACTGTGGTAAACAATAACGAATATTAAGTAGGGTTATTTAGTTAAGGAATAAAACTTGTTTATAAAAATTGAAACCATTTTCAGTAGAATATGTATAATAAGATAATTTTGTATCAATTGCTGGAAAATAAAATACCATCATGAAAAAAACTGCATCAATATTAGTCATCATTGCGGTAAGCGCGATCTTCTTGTCATCTTGTCGTTCATCGAAGCCTTCTTGCGCTGCTTATGATCAACTGGAGCAGGTTAATGATCAAAAGTAATCGAGATATTTTGATTTGTCTGAATGTTTAAGCTTAATGCCACTGGACAATTCGTAGCTATGTCATAGATATTCTTTTTCTTTTGGGGGCTTAACTCCACTACCGTCTTTATTTTAAGAGTTACGACTATTTCAGAAATTCTCCTGGGAGTTCGTTGCATTGTTTTCTCTACTTCTGCTGAGCAGGTTTCTATTCCAAAAACCCCATTTAAATCACTGATATTTATTACGGTCACCATGCAGGCGGCTAATGATGCGGCCACTAGGTCAGTGGGGCTAAATGATTCGCCTTTTCCATTGTTGTCTTTTGGTGCATCTGTTAAAATTTCCGTTTTTGATTCCAAATGAATAAGACTGTTTCTTAAATCCCCGTTATACTCTAAAGATATTTTAGACATTAGTTAAATTGATTTAGGTGCTAAAATATTCCTAAATTTGAATACTTATGAGATACTTGATTCTTATTCTGTTTTTTATAGCATTCACGTTATTTGGTCGTTCCCAAGGAGCTTATGAAGGCCCTAGTTTGATTTATACTAACCAGGTTTCCGGCGGAGCGCAACTCAGTACTACGGGTTGGGGGGTGCAGTTTAATTCAGGTAAATATGACGGCTTCTATAAGATTAAAACAAAAGGATTTGAATTTGTGAAAATCAAGCATCCAAAAGAATTTAAGTTGCCGAATAACGGTAGAGATAATTCGAGAAGATTTGCTTACGGAAAATTAAATTCCTTTCAGTCTTTAAGGTTATTGCGTGGAGCTAAACAGATAGTTTCAGATAAAATTAGGCATGGCGCAGTAGCTATTGGTTATAAGTGGGGAGTAGGTCCGAATGTAGGGTTTGTTAAGCCGATTTATGTAGAGGTTTCGAAACTTACAGGCACATCAGTTGCTGTTGAGCGTTACGACCCTGAAATTCATGACTTTAATGTTATAAACGGAAGGGCTAATTTCTTGAGAGGACTGGATGAAATGAAATTAGCCTTTGGGGCGGTGGCCAAAATAGCGGCCACTTTTGAGTATAGCGGAGATAACGAAGGGGTTCAGCAGCTGGAAGTCGGAGTGGTGTTGGATGCATTTTTAAACAAAGTACCTATTATGATAGAAGAAGCGAATAATCAGAGGTTTTTCCCCTCAATATTTATAAGTTACTCGGTAGGTAAAAAGTATGTAAAACGATGAGTTCAGAAACAGTAGAATTAAAAAAACCAAGAGTAGCCAAGCCCAAGTGGTTAAGAGTTAAGCTGCCAACGGGGGAGAGCTACAAGAAAGTAAGAAGTCTTGTTTCGGAGCACGGTCTTCATACCATTTGTGAAAGTGGGAATTGCCCTAATATGGGAGAGTGCTGGGGGGAGGGTACCGCGACTTTTATGATATTAGGAAACATTTGCACTAGAAGCTGCGGTTTTTGTTCAGTAATTACGGGTAGACCTGAAGCTGTTGACGAGTTTGAGCCTGGTAAAGTGGCCAGGAGTGTTAAGCTTATGGAAGTTAAGCATGCCGTAATAACAAGTGTAGATAGAGATGATTTGGCAGATGGTGGGGCAGATATTTGGGTGAAGACAGTAAAGGCCATTAGACACCAGTCTCCAGCGACAACTTTAGAAACATTAGTGCCCGACTTTGCAGGAAACTGGAATAATCTACAATGTATAATAGATGTAGCTCCTGAGATAGTGTCTCATAATTTAGAGACAGTGAGAAGGTTAACAAAGTCAGTACGAATACAAGCTAAGTATAATCGAAGTTTAGAGGTTCTTAGAAGATTAAAAGAAGGAGGTATGAAAACTAAGTCAGGCGTCATGCTGGGATTAGGAGAGTCTTTCGATGAGATCTTAGAAACCATGGATGACCTGAGAAGTGTTAATGTGGATGTACTAACATTAGGTCAATACCTTCAGCCAACACCTAAGCATTTGCCAGTACTGGAGTTTATTACTCCTGAAATATTCGAACAATTAAAGGAAATTGGCTTACAAAAAGGCTTTAGGTATGTAGAGAGTGGCCCATTGGTAAGAAGTAGTTATCATGCAGAGAAACACCTTTTTTAGGGGGTTTGTCTCTTTGAGATGTATATAATGTGATTTTTCTGGGTGAAAATTGTAATAATTTAGCTTAGAATTTATTGTAAATTGCCGAACCAAACCAAAATATAATATCAAATAATATGAAGACGAGAATAGCTTTATTTTCAATAGCTCTAGTGGCTTTAGCAATAGGAGTACTATTAGCTCCTGGTACGGAAAACATCTCAGATTACTCTCCGAGAGTTAAGAATGTAACCTCAAAGAGTTTTAGCGGAGCTGCAGAGCATTACGCTATGCTGAGACGAAACGTAGAAACGGGAAATCTTGAGTCTGGAGATTACGCGAGTATGCTAGCTAAGGTTAGTAAATTCAACAAAGAGTCTAGTAATAAGGACTTAGGTCTTGATATTAACTGGGAGGTAATGGGACCTACAAATTTTGGTGGAAGAACTAGAGATATTTGTTTCACTGCCGGTGGTCTTGCTTTTGCAGGAGGAGTTTCAGGTGGATTATTTCAATCTTGGGATTCTGGAAATACTTGGTTTAGGGTGACTGGCTTCAAAGAAAACTTAAACGTTACTTCTGTAGAGCAAATAGGAAATGGAAACATTTTTGTAGGTACAGGTTCTTTATTTGATAGTTCAGGAGGTACAGGAAGTTCAGGATTTCTTGGTTCAGGAGTCTACAAAAGCTCAGATAATGGTGTTTCATGGTCATCAGTTGATGGTCTTAGTATAGATGTATTATCAACAAGTGGAGACTTCACTTCAACAGATGTACTGTATGCCGACCCTCAAAATCCAAATAAGTTATGGGTAGGAAGTAGAGGCGGATTGTTTTGTTTTGATGATTCGAACGGAACTGTAAATGATGATTTCGATGGAATTGCTTTTGCTGGTTCATGTCAGGACATGGCTATTTCTTCTGATGGAAATAGAATGTTAGTCGTCCTTGGAACAGCAGTATACCGGAGCAATGACGCTGGAGTTTCTTGGTCAACTGTAACGGGGAACGGAACAGGAGAGTTATCGGTTTCTGGTGCGAATAGAGTCGGTCTGGCTATTAGTCCACAAGATCCAAATTA
>TARA_B110000093_G_C12972305_1_pt1 | contig 16335 bp, 13 predicted proteins | sample TARA_B110000093 | Tara Oceans TARA_B110000093 (sample SAMEA4397390) | marine metagenome | biome: Polar Biome; feature: [MIX] marine epipelagic wind mixed layer (ENVO:01000061); material: water (ENVO:00002006), including particulate matter (ENVO:01000060) such as... | depth 10-100 m | reverse complement strand
TCTAATGAAAGAATATCCACATTTTGAACAAAAACTATCAAACAAAGGGTAAAATTTTAAAATGCTGCATATCTAGATTAGGAACTTCAAAAACTGGTTGAGAGGCGTACATTCCTACTGTAGTAAAGAGACTCTAAATCAATATTTTGAGGAATAATTCTTCCGGTTTAACAGAATGAATTTTAGAGACTCAATCTTAGATAAACTTCTTTCTAGAATGGTAAAATAAAAGCCAATCACATATAAATCAATCAAATAAAATGTTACTTAAATGGGTAACCCTACTTTTTAAATAAGTAAGTTTAAGAGAGAATATCACTCTAAGCGTGGCCTAAGAAACGGACTAACTTCCTAAATGGAAAATAGGAGGAAGCTCTCCATTTCTGCAAAGCAAAAAAAATCAAGTTATAATGATGTTTCCCTATTGAGATAGGTTCGGGGTGTGGCCAATAATTCATAAAGTTTAGAGTAAGAAAAAATGAATTTTTTCTTACCTCACCAAAATTTTAATAGATTGCTTTTTGTTTTCTTGATAAGCATTTAAAAAGAAAATTCCTTTAGGAACATAAGTGTTATAAGTTCCATTTGGTTGAATATGAAATTTTTTAATGGTTTGTCCGCTTAAATTATTGATGAAAATTAATTGTTCCTTATTTGTGTTATTAGATAGTGTTAATGATTGTTCGATAACCTGGAGTTTACTAACTAATATGTCATTTTGGGGAGATCCTAAGTACCCTAATATGGTAATATTAAATTCTAAAGAATCTGTAGTTTTTCCCAGGCCAGAAATCTTTTCTGGCCAAATAACAACCGTGTTGTTTCCGTTTTTGAAAACTTCTGGAGTTATTCTCATACGAGATTTTATATCTTGTGCTGCTGTTTGACTTAAGTTTACTGTGTCTGGGCTTATTAATACTTTATCTTCAACGCTGTAGTTCCAACCAGCCGAATTAAAAACGTTAATTTTAGTTGTTACATTTATGTCTTCAGACATCCCTTCATAACCCGTATTGTAACTTAGCAGAAGGGTGTCGTTAAAACTAAAAGTATTAACAGTATTAAAGTCCAATTGAGAAGAAGCAATAAATAAAGTGTCTTGTGCTTTTGATATTCCTGCAAAAAATATTAAACCGGCTAGCATTGATTTTATCATAGTATTGTCTATTATGCAAATATAACGTAACAAAGTTGAAAAGGATGCTTTTAATTGTTAACTTCCTTACTTCTTCAGATTTTTTTATATGGATATTTTGAGTGATTTAGTGGCAACAATGAGTAAAGAAGAAATTCAGGCTTACAAGCTGTTTACTTTGCGTAAAAATGCAGATCAAAAAAGAAAAGATGTTTTGCTCTTTGATGCTATAAAAAAGGGCGGGGATGAATACCAAGAAAATGAGACTGCTCAATTATTATATGGGGCTGAAGGTAAAAATTCATTTTACCGACTCAAACATCGATTAACAACCAATTTATACAAAAGCTTATCCGTTCATCATTTCGATGATAATGATGTTTCGTTTATTCATCATTTACTTGGTTTATCAAACTTATTCTATAAAAAAAGATCGTTTAATTTAATGGTTCAATGCCTTAAAAAAGCAGAATCGAAAGCGTTAAAAAGTGAACAGTACGAGTTGTTAGAGGTTGTTTATTCAGAATTTATAAAAGTAAGTCAGGAGATCATAACCATTAATCCTCAAGATTATATTGATAAAAGATTAGTTAATTCGGAACGTTTAGGAAAGTTAAGAATGCTTGAAAACGCACTTTCTGTATTAAATTACAGATTGAAAACCACCCAAAACTTCACTTCCAAAAAAATGGATATTGTTCCTTATTTAGAAAGGTTGGTTTCGGAATTAGTACAAGATAAATCATTACTTACCTTAAAATTTAGAACACGAGTTTACAGAGCAGTATCTCAAGTGTTGTTGTCGAAGAAAGATTACGTTTCGCTCGAAAAATATTTAATTGAAATTTATGATCAGTTTTTAAAGGACAATTTGTTTTCAAAAACTAATCATGATACCAAGCTTCAGATGTTAACCTATTTGGTAAACACTTTATTTAAGAATAACAAAATAAAGGATTCCTTAAAGTGGGCAGATGCTTTGAAGGAAGCAATGGAGGAATACAAGGGAGTGCTAAAATCGAAATATCAAATTTATTATTTCAATTCTTTGGTGAATAATTACAATGTAATTGATAAAGATAAAAGTATTGCTGTTTTGGAGGATATTAAAGCGAGTAAGTGGATCAAGGCAGATCCTTACTTAGGAATATTCGTTTACATAAACTTGGCTTTAAACTGGTTTGACAAGTTTAATTACAAAAAATCGCTGCGAAATTTTCAAGCGCTTCAATTACTGGATCATTATAAAAACACAGCATCAAGTTTAAAGTTTAAATGGGCGATTGGAGAGTTGATTGTTCGATTTAAATTAAATGATCAGGCTAAGTTTGAATTTAAATTAATAGAATTGTTAGCAGATTATAAAGAAGAAATAAACGCACCTGAAAATAAACGAGATTTTGAGTTTGTCAATCTTTTAAAGGATTTAAATGAAATAGGAGTCTTAATTGATCAATCACTCAAAAGTAGATTAAATGACTTTTGTTTAGTTGAAGGTAATGATGACGAATTAATTAATTATACGAGTTGGCTAAAGACATTGGTTTAAGTAAAACTCAATTTTTGTTAAGTCAAGTTAAAATCACTTCAATTATTGTTTCGTTTGTTGGCAGGGTAAAAGTATCGTCTTCATTTTAGTCTTCTAGTTTTGCAAAATATCTTAATCCGTAACTTATTGTTTTTTTTAGTTTTAGGTCTTTTCCTCTAAAATAATTTTAAAGTTTTTTTAAATAAAAAACTATTACAGGTGAGTAATAGTGTATTTTTTTGAATTTAACATTTGTAATGTTCAATATTAAAAGTTTACTTTACTGAACTACAATAGTTTATCCGACAATAATTAAATAGAAATAATTTGCAGACTAGCGAATTAACTAATTATTAGTGTTTTTTTATTAAAATCTCTATCTTTTAAATTATATTTTAACCAAGAGGCTAACCTAATTAGCTTTAAAGTTCTACAGAAAATCATAATCAAAGTTTATATTATTTTTGTAATTGTTTATATTTCTCTTTTGGTGGCAAATAAGCGTGGTGTGTGTACCTATATTTGGCCTTTAATTGAACATGTAGGCTTGATGTTTAAGGTTTAATAAGAGTTGTTTTAGTTGATTTACAGATAGTTGTAATAAATATTAGAAGAATTAATATTTAGAATTGTTAAAATCAAATCAATTGTATAAATTTGTAACTCTGTTTTTATAAATAGTTCTTTTTTTGGTGGAATGGGTGAGTGGCTTAAACCACCAGTTTGCTAAACTGACGTACGGAGAAATTTGTACCGGGGGTTCGAATCCCTCTTCCACCACGCTTCTAAGATCCTCATGATTAACTTCATGGGGATTTTTGTTATTAGGAGTTTTTATTTCTTTTAATTTTCCTTACAGTCTCAAGAAAGAGGCTTTATAAGTGTTTAAATTATTCAGATGAAACTAAGACTTTATTGTATATTTCAGCGGTAAACCTTTAGTTTCTTAGTTTAACTAAACTGCTTGGATAGTAATGATTTATATTTTTTCTTAGTACAGAATTGTCTCTAATTTTTATTATCCGTATCAAGACCGAAAAAACGGAGTATGCACTTAGTAAGCCTAAGACTTTGAATATATTTCACCAAGAAAAAATGCAGAACAGTAAAGCCAAATCAGGAGTTGAAATAAACAAACATGAATTATTTTTATAGTTCAAAATTAACAACAAAAAACGCTCTTTTTTTTATTGAATTTTCCATACATAAACCTCTAGCTATAATTATTATAATCATTATCTTTGTTTTGCAAATTTAATTGGAATTGAAATGAAAGTTTTAAAGTTTGGAGGCACTTCTGTTGGCTCTGCAGTGAGAATGAGGGGTGTTGCAGATATTGTTGTAAACGATGAACCTAAGATTGTTGTTTTATCAGCTATGTCTGGTACTACAAATAGTTTAGTTGCAATTGGTCATAAATTGTACGCGGACGATAAGGACGGAGCTAAACAGCTAATTTCTGAGTTAGAGGCTAAATATTACGATACTGTAAAGGAATTGTATAAAGCAGACGAATTTCAAGTAGAAGCGAATGCTGTTATTAAAGAGCATTTTGATTTTATGAAGTCTTTTGCGGTTAATGTATTTAACCTATTTCAAGAAAGAGCATTATTAGCTCAAGGAGAATTATTAAGTACAAAGATGTTTCACCTTTTCTTAAAAGAAAATGGAACTGAAAGTGCTTTGTTACCTGCTTTAGATTTCATGAGAATTAATCGTGATGAAGAGCCTGATATGGATTATATCCGTGAGCATGCTGCTAAAGAGTTAGCGAAAAGAGAAGGGATTAAATTATTCATTACTCAAGGTTTCATCTGTAGAAATTCATTCGGTGAAATAGACAATCTTAAAAGAGGTGGTTCTGATTATACAGCGTCAATTGTTGGAAATGCAGTAAATGCATCAGAAATCCAAATTTGGACTGATATTGATGGTATGCATAATAATGATCCAAGAGTTGTTGATAAAACTATGCCAATTGCGAAATTATCATTTGATGAGGCTGCTGAGTTAGCATATTTTGGAGCAAAAATTTTGCATCCACAATCTATTCGCCCAGCTGCTCAATTGAGTATTCCAGTGAAGTTGTTAAATACAATGGACCCTGCAGCAAAAGGAACTACAATTTCTGAAGAGACTGATTATTCTGGTGGTATGATCAAGGCTATTGCTGCTAAAGATGGTATTACTGCAATTAAGATTAAATCGGCTAGAATGTTATTGGCTTATGGGTTCTTAAGAAGCGTATTTGAAGTTTTTGAGAGATTTAAAACTCCAATTGATATGATTACCACTTCTGAAGTAGCTGTATCTTTAACAATTGATGATACAAAGCATTTAAAAGATATCACAACTGAATTAGAAGCATTTGGAATTGTTGAAATAGATGAAGATCAAGCAATTGTTTGTGTCGTAGGTGCTATGGTAAGCGAAACTGAAGGTGCTGCAGTTAAGTTATTTGAAAGTTTAAAAGAAGTTCCTGTAAGAATGATTTCTTACGGGGGAAGTAAGCATAATATTTCTGTTTTAATTGACGCTAAATATAAACAGAAAGCGCTTCAGTCACTAAACGATGGGTTATTTACTTTTGAATAAATAAAAATTTAAAATTTAAAGTAAAGTCCCGCTCCTCAGCGGGATTTTGCATATTATAAAATAAGTATAGTCATGAACAATTCAACTATTCTACAAAAATTTCAATCCTTACCAACACCATTTTATTATTATGATATGGAATTGTTGGAAAACACAATAGATACAGCTAAAAGTGAAGCTGATAAATATGGTTTTCATTTACATTATGCTGTAAAGGCAAATTTTAATGAGCCTGTTTTAAAAATGTTAGCTCAAAAAGGATTTGGTGCCGATTGTGTAAGTGGGAGAGAAGTACAAACATCTGTTAAGGCAGGATTTGACGCTAATGCTGTTGTATTTGCTGGAGTTGGTAAAAGTGATGTTGAAATTGACGCAGCATTGGATTTAGATATTTTCTGTTTTAACTGTGAAAGTTTAATGGAGATTGAAGTAATTAATGAGTTGGCAGCTGCCAAAGGTAAAACGGCTCAAATTGCTTTAAGAATTAATCCTAATGTAAATGCAAATACACATAAATATATCACTACAGGTTTGGCTGAAAACAAATTTGGAATAAACATGTGGGAGTTGGATAGTGTTTTAGAAACATTAAACAAATGTCCGAATATCGAATTAATTGGATTGCATTTTCATATTGGTTCTCAAATTACAGATTTGAGTTCTTTTAAAAATTTAGCGACAAAAATTAATACGATTCAAGAATGGTTTTTCTCACGTCAAATAATGGTTAAAGTGATTAACGCAGGTGGAGGACTAGGAATTGATTATCACAATCCAGATGGTCAAATTCCAGATTTTGCTGAGTACTTTAAAATATTTAATGACTTTTTGGAATTGCGTCCAGGCCAGGAAGTTCATTTTGAATTAGGAAGATCATTAGTAACTCAATGTGGCTCGTTAATTTCGAGAGCTTTGTATATTAAAAATGGAATTAAAAAGAATTTCGCAATACTTGATGCAGGTATGACTGAACTTATTCGTCCCGCTTTGTATAGTGCTCATCATGAAATTGCAAATCTTACCTCTACTTCACAAACAATTATAAAATATGATGTTGTAGGACCCATTTGCGAGAGTACAGATTGTTTTGCGAAAGATTTGGAATTATCAGAAACGTCAAGAGGAGATATTTTTCAAATCAAATCTGCTGGTGGTTACGGAGAAGTAATGGCATCGGATTACAATCTAAAAACATTATATCCTGCGTTGTATTCGACTGAAATTGTATAATTAATAAATACCATAGTATTTAAAGCCTGTACTGTTAAAGTGCAGGCTTTTTTATGCTTGAAACTTAATTAGAGTATTTTGATAACACTCTGTTCGCAAGAATCATAGTATGCCTTTGCGTTCCAGGTCTGCTTAATAAAAGATTTCACCTTATTAAATTCTTTCTCCATTACATCAGCATCCATTAATAGTCCCATAACTGTTCCTGTATGACCAACAAATACACCCATTTTATTCTCTTCTGCAAATTCAATTATCTTTTCAAAATTAGGCTTTGGTAAAGCTGTTTGATTGATTTTTGAACTCATTGTAATCGCTTTGAAAATGAGTTGATAGTTGTTTAAAACTGATCCGTTTTGAAAGTGTTCAAGTATTTCATTAAATGAAACATAATCGGCAGAGGTGTAATTAAATTTTTGAAATATTTCTTTTGGATCAATAATAGTCGAACTATCTGAATCAAAATATATAATACCAAATGGTTTAGGGATTAAATTAAAAACTTTTTCCCCAGTAAGAGGATTGAAAATTAAATCAATCTCATTATCTAAAACAGGATCTGTAGGTAGTATTTTTGCGCAAATTTCATACAAAATCTTCTTGTCAAAAGTGGTGTTGTGAAATTTGTTTAATGCGAGCAATACACTTAATATGTTTGTGGATCCATCTGATAAACCTTTGCCAACAGGGATGTTAGAATGTTGAACGATTTTCACGGAAGTCATATGTTCGTACACATAATCCTTTACGATTGAAATATTTAAAACTTCATCTCTAGTTATTGTTGATAAGTCGATTCCGTTTACAAGCTTTTGATAAATGTAGAGCGCTGGGAAAACGTTTTCGGGAATTGAGAATTCGGGATGGTTGTCGAATTGGTATATAAAGGTTTTTGTACAGAATATTGTTGATGTAATTCCTGGGATAATGAAATTTTCAGTAGGAGTCAGCTTCCCTTGAACGAGTTGTCCAATCTTTGCATATACACAACTTCTTGCAATTCCCTTCTCCGTCATATTCCTCCTCCTAAGTGTTTGTTAGCAATTGTCCTTTAATAAATTTAAGGAATAATGAGGTGCCTGTCAATTTTTACGCGTTTTTTTATGAATTTTTTCAGAGGTTTTATCACTGTTAGTAACTCCTGAAAAGTGTTTTGTTTTAATGTGTAAGGTGGATAATTGAATAATTAACTTTATCAGGAAATATTTTGAAAAAAGGTTGATTAATGTTTAGTTACAATAGTAAAATTTGGTGGCGTTTTTTATTTAAGCCTAGTGGTTTCTTTTTTGAAGGGATGATTTGGAGTATTCTTGTTTATGGAATCTTTACAAGTGGATTAACATTACTTTATTTGTTTTTCCCCATTAAAGCTTTCGACATTCCAACTACGTTTCATACCGTATTAGGGTTGGTAATTGGTTTGCTGTTGGTTTTCCGAACGAATACAGCCTATGACCGTTGGTGGGAAGGCAGGAAGCAGTTGGGTATGTTAGTGAATACATGCCGACATTTTACAATGAAGTCTCAAACTTATTTATATGATAATCAAATGATTGATTTGATTAAGGTTTACCCTTATATTTTAAAAGATCATTTAAGAGCACAGGATTACTTAGAGTTAAAATCTAAATCTGCAGGTTGGTTATTTGATGGCTTGCAAAAATCAAAACATAAGCCCAATTATATTTTAATGCAGTTAAGTAAAAAAGTCGCAATCGCTTTTAAAGATAAAACGATATCGGGTGAACAACTTATTATATTGGAAAATGAAATTGAAAAACTATCCAATATACAAGGAGCTTGCGAGCGAATAAGATTTACGCCAATTCCGTTTGGTTACTCGGTTCACTTAAAGCGAATATTGCTAATTTATTTAATTACACTGCCTTTTAGTTTTGTGAAAGCATTAGAGTGGTGGAGTATACCTTTAATGATGATGGTGTTTTTCACAATGATTGGAATTGAATTAATTGGGGAAGAGATCGAGGACCCATTTGGGACTGACATTAATGATTTACCAATTGATGATCTTCAGAATAAAATTGAAGATAATATTGATGAAATACAAAATGATTTTTAAGGTGAAAAAGCTTTTATTGCCTCTGTTGGCTTTAGTATTGATGGGATGTGAAGGGAATCCATCTACCAGTATTAAGAACACTAAACATGTGGAAGTTATAAATCCAATGACTCAGAAATTATTGGGTGATTGGCAATCAGATTATCTTTTAAAAGATGGCGATGAAGTTCCTAGTGGACAAGCGTCTGTACTTTCATTTAAAAGAGAAGCTTTGTTTGAGATCTTAGGAATGGAACAAGGAGGTGAATGGAAGGTAAATGAAGATACACTAAAGATAACCACGCAAACCACTGATGAGTTTTTAATTGTCGAATTAAGTGACACTGTTTTACATACTAAAGGAATTGGAACGGACACAACGGATTACTTTTTCAAAAGGGTGATGAAATAAATTATAGGATCTTTATGAATCAACCACTTGCAGAAAGATTACGTCCTAATTCACTAACCGAATATCTTGGTCAGTCTCATTTAATTGGGAGTGAAGGACCTATTCGAAAAGCGATTGAGGGTGATTTATTACCAAGTATGATTTTTTGGGGACCGCCAGGAGTTGGTAAAACCACTTTAGCCAATGTGATTTCAAACTCTCTAGATCGACCTTTTTATACGTTAAGTGCTATAAGCTCTGGTGTCAAAGAGGTGAGGGAAATTATTAAAAAAGCGGAGACGAACGGTTTATTCAATGGTGGGCAATCGCCTGTTTTGTTTATAGATGAAATTCATCGATTTAGTAAATCTCAACAGGACTCTTTATTAGGAGCAGTTGAAAAAGGAGTTGTTACATTAATTGGCGCAACTACTGAGAACCCTTCTTTTGAAGTGATATCAGCTTTACTATCTCGTTGTCAGGTATATATTCTCGAGCATCATTCTAAAGAAGAATTAGAAGGATTATTGCAGAGAGCAATGAAGGATGATATTGTTTTAAATAAAAAGACAATTGAGTTAAAAGAAACGGAAGCTTTACTAAAGTTAAGCGGAGGTGATGCACGTAAGTTGTTAAATAATTTCGAATTAGTTGTTAATTCCTTAGGAGGAGATAAGGTGGTTATTACTAATGATGCTGTTCAGAGACTTGTACAAAAGAATTTAGCGATTTACGATAAATCGGGTGAGCAACATTACGATATTGTATCTGCTTTTATAAAATCGATAAGAGGGAGTGATCCTAATGCTGCTGTTTATTACTTAGCGAGAATGATAGAAGGGGGAGAAGACCCTAAATTTATAGCTCGCCGTTTATTAATATCAGCAAGTGAAGATATCGGGTTGGCGAACCCAACAGCTTTAATCATGGCGAATCAATGTTTTGATGCAGTTCAGAATATTGGCTATCCAGAATGTAGAATCATATTATCTCAAACAACTATTTATTTAGCTACTTCGGGGAAAAGTAACAGCGCTTATGAGGCAATTAATAAAGCGCAATCATTAGTTAAACAAACTGGAAATTTACCAATCCCTTTGCATTTACGAAATGCTCCTACGAAACTAATGAAGGAATTGAATTACGGTAAAGATTATGGTTATTCTCACTCTGGAGAAGGTAATTTTATCAATCAGGAATTCTTTCCTGAGGAAATTAAGGGAACTCAATTATATACACCAGGAAATAACAATCGAGAAAATTCGATTAAGGATTGGTTGATGAACTTATGGAAAGGGAAGTATTAATTTATGCTTTTGTTGCAAGCAGATATCAGATATTGTCTTTTGATGAAATAGTATTGGGGAAGAATTGATTAGCCTAGGGGCGAAATGTTTTTTGCGCGCCTACAAACTCGAAATAAAATATTATTTATTCAGTAATTTCATGAACAGAATTTTCTTCGTCTAGTCCATTTAAATCTTTGGGTTTACCAAATAGATAAGTTTTGTTTTCTTTATTTTGCAAAAGGCGTAAAATATTCTTTTGATGCGTTAGGATAATTAAGAAAGCAACTATTGAGGAAAACATAATAAGTGATAAAACCTCCGTTTTGAAAACCAAAGCAATAAACAAAGGAAAAGCAATTCCAGCAACCATCGACCCAAGTGAAACGTATTTTGTAACGGTAAGTATCAGAATGAAAATGGCTAAGCTACAAAGTGCAGCTTGTGGATGAACTGCTAGCACAATTCCTAAAAGTGTAGCAATCCCTTTTCCGCCTCTAAATCCAGCGAAAACTGGGAAGATATGCCCAACTACTGCACAAAACCCAAATGCTAATTTTAAATTCGTGTATGGGACTACGTCTGAAGGAAACGCTTCGTATTGAGATTGAAACCAAACTAAGTTTACAGCAATGGCCCCTTTGGTAATATCTAACAATAATACGGGGATTCCTGCTTTTTTACCCAGAACCCTAAACGTATTCGTAGCTCCTGCGTTTCCACTTCCGTGCTCTCTAACATCAATTCCATGAAAAACCTTACCAATCCATACGGCAGACGGAACAGAACCTATAATGTAGGCTACGAACAATAAAGCTATAATAGTAATGCTCATAAACGCGTTAATCTTATCTAAAAGTAATAAATCCAAAGGTTCAATTCAATTAATTAAAACAGAAATATTTAACAATTAAATCAATAATGATTTAATTGGAACCTGACTACTCTCTATGGTTAACCTTAAATGATAAGTCATATCTATGTATTAGACCATTTTTACTATCTTACGATGTGCTCAAAAAGGTCTTAATATTAATGTTGCTTTTTTGTTCGTTTTGTGATGTTATTTTCGCACAAGATGTCCATTTTACGCAATGGATGCATGCTCCGCATACATATTCACCGTCTTCAATTGGAGATTTTGATGGAGAGTATAGGTTTCACGGGAATTACCGAAATCAATGGTCTTCAGTTACTGTTCCGTTTGTTACGTTCGCTTCGATGGCAGAGTCGAATATTGGTTTTAAAAACATTAAAAATATTGCTTTCTCTGGAGGTATAATATATGATGTAACTGGTGATTCGAAATTTTCAACAACGCATATAAATTTAGGTAGTGGTTATAAACTGCCTTTTATACCGGATTCTTTGGGGAATATAAGATTAGGTATTCAGCCTACAATTACTCAAAAAAAAATAGATTTAGACGCGCTTAGGTTTGATAATCAATACAATGGGTTCTTTTATGATGGAAACTTGTCGAGTGGTGAAGTATTGCCAAGATTGTCAAGATGGTACTTCGATTTTGCTGTTGGAATTCAATACGATTTACAACTCACTGAAAGCTTGAAGTTGAGAACCGCCATTGCTGGGTATAATTTACTTTCTCCAAAACAAAGTTTTTTTAACAACAATAATATTCGATTAGATCGTCGTTTGAGTTGGCAAATAGATGGTGAGTATAAATTAAACGAAAAGATTTTATTAAAACCAGGAGTTCAGATTTCAAAACAAGGAGATTATTATGCTGTGAATTTTGGATCGTTAGTTCGTTATGATATGAGTAAATCCGAATATTTTAAACAAGCATTTTTTGCTGGGGTTTATTTTAGAACAGTTGATTCAGGTGACTTAATAGTTGGGATGGATTATGATAGATGGAAAGTAGGCTTAAGTTATGATATTAATTATTCAGGGCTTGTTCCTGCATCCAATTACCGAGGAGGTATTGAATTAGCTGTTATTTATATTATTCCTGTACCAAATAGAAGACCTAAATATAAAGTTTGCCCAGATTATTAATGAGAATTCTAATTGTAGCCATATTGTTTTTCGTCAATTTCTTAGCATTTAGCCAGGCTAAAGTATGGGTGAAATTTGGGGATGAAGCTTTAGAGGAAGGAGATAACTACGCTGCGTCAAAATTTTATTTAAAAGCATTTGCTGAAGACTCTACTTATGAAGCTTTACTTTATAAATTAGGCTTATCGTTTAAAGGATACCATAATGATAAAAAAGCGTTGTTATATTTTAAGAGAATTGAGGCATCTCCTGAACTAAAACTGATGCATCCAACTTATCAATTTCACATAGCTGAGATTTATAAAAATATTGGAGATTATGATAAATCAGTATCCTTCTTTAAAAAGTATACTCGAACTAGTGGTGTAAATACACGCTCTTTTGAGTATTTAAAGGCTAAAAATGAATTAAAAAATAACGATAAAGTACAATTGTTATTAAAGGATACCGTAGATGTTGAAATTCAAAACTTAGGGCTTGGGATAAATACTGGTGCTGCTGAATATTATCCTGTCTGGTTGTCTGATTCGACGATTCTCTATAGTGCTTTAAGAACAAACAATATTTCAAATGAAGGTGTTGTTGAAGATGAAAACTATCTTATTAGGATTTATACTGGAATTTTAAAAGATTCTATTTGGCAATCCGATGAAGTTATTGATTTAAAGAAAGGGACGATTAATAAATCATACACTGATGGGTGTATTGATAACAAAGAGATAGGCGCATTTTACTTCTCAAAAGAAAATTCAGAAGGAAATTATCAAATTGTAAAAACCAAATTTACAGCGATAAAAGGGAAGTCACAATCGGGTACTCAATTGAAAATGGATTCGATTGTCTCAGTGGTTTTTTCGTTCGACGATTATCTTTATAACTATAGAAACCCATTTGTTATTAACGTGAGTAATAAAAAGTATATGCTTTTCTCATCCGATCGAAAAGGAGGGAGAGGGCAGATGGATTTGTGGTACTCGGAATTTAAAAGAGGCGTTTGGAGTACTCCTAAAAACTTAGGGAATAAAGTGAATTCTCCTGGTAACGAAGTTGGTCCAAATTATAATTTAAAAACATTTAAATTTCATTTCGCATCCGATTGGCATTATAACTTAGGTGGTTTTGACTTGTTTGAAGCAATTGGCGTTTGGAAAAGACCAACTTCAATAATAAACAAAGGAATTCCATTAAATTCAAAAGCTAACGATTTATATTATGCTCCTAGAGGTTTTTTAAAAGGAATGTTTACATCTGCTAGAGCTGGAACAACAACAGATAAAGATGCAGTTTGTTGTAACGACTTATATAGTTATGCTTATCCAATTCCTCAACCACCTAAAATCGACACAATTATTTTGGCTTCGAAAGAAGAGGTATTGTTGCGATTACAAAAAATGGTAGAAGAGTACCACGTTACATTGTACTTTCATAACGATCGGCCAAACCCTGATAATTGGGATACGATTACACCATTAACTTATTTGGAATCTTATGAAAGTTATTTGGACAGTATGCCCACTTATTATGGTGAAAATACACTTGGATTGCATGGTGAAGATTCTGTGAAAGGGTATAATCATATTCAGGACTTCTTTGACGATTATGTACATAAAGGTGTTGAAGACTTGAGGGTGTTTTTAGATGAGTTAATTAAAGAGTTGGATTCTGGTTCAAAAATTCAGCTATCCGTTAAAGGATACGCATCCCCATTGGCCAAATCCAATTATAATGTAAACTTAACCTTAAGAAGAATTAACAGTTTAGAAAACTATCTTGAGCGACACCCAAGTGGTCGTTTTAACAATTACTTAAACGGAACGGCAAAAAATGGTGGGGTTTTGAAAATCATCAAAATTCCTTTTGGTGAAAACAGATCGGATACTGTTGTAAGTGACGATTATTATAATACTAAGCATTCTGTTTATAGCAAGGGGGCTAGTTTGGAACGGAAAATTGAGATTATTAATTTGACGCTTATTGAGAATTTAGCTCCAAAAATGAAGTATGAAATTAGTTTGGATTCAGCAATTACGACTTATGATTTAGGAGTGCTAGATACAAATGAATTCTCTTGGCGGTTTAACTTAGTAAATAGCTCAGATCGCTTAATTAAAATTGTAGGAATTGATCCTGGATGCCATTGTTTAAAGCCGAAAAGAAAAACATGGGAAATAGAGCCTAAGGAGATAGAACCTTTAGATATAGATTTTGATTTAAAAGGTTATTCAGGGAAGTTAGGGCGTAAAATAGTATTAACCTTAGCTGATGGTAGAAAAAGGATTTTGATACTTTATATGGAGTTGAAATTATAGATTGATAAGATGTTTTTTGAATTGCTTACCAGTAATTCAAAAAATGAAGAATTTATGAATATATTTGCGTCCATTAAAACCAATATTGATTATGGCAAACGGAATTTTAAAAGGTAAAAAAGGAATAATTTTCGGAGCATTAGACGAAAACTCAATCGCATGGAAAGTTGCTGTTCAAGCTGCTGCTGAAGGTGCCGAATTTGTTTTAACTAACGCACCAATTGCTTTAAGAATGGGCGCTATTAATAAATTAGCTGAGGAAACTGGAGCTAAAATTATTCCTGCTGATGCTACTTCAAATGATGATTTGGAAAAACTATTTACCGAAAGTGTTGAGATTTTGGGAGGTAAAGTTGATTTTGTTCTTCATTCAATTGGAATGTCTCCAAACGTTCGTAAGAAAAAGCATTATACAGATTTAAACTACGATTTTTATCATAAAACATTAGATATATCAGCTATATCTTTTCATAGAATGTTAGCTACGGCTAAGAAATTAGATGCAATTAACGAGTGGGGATCTGTTGTTGGATTATCATATATCGCCTCTCAAAGAACTTTTCCAGATTACTCGGATATGGCTGAAGCTAAGTCTGTTTTAGAGTCTATCGCACGTAGTTTCGGTTACCACTACGGAAACGCTAAGAAAGTAAGAGTTAATACAATTTCTCAGTCGCCAACTATGACAACTGCAGGAAAGGGGATTAAAGGATTTAATGGTTTCTTTAACTATGCAAATGAGATGTCTCCTTTAGGAAACGCTCCTGCTGAAGATTGTGCAAATTACGTATTATCATTATTCTCTGATTATACAAGATTTGTAACAATGCAAAACCTTTTCCATGATGGAGGATTCTCTAACACTGGAGTAAGTCAAGTTGTAATGGATAAGTTTGAAGATTAAGAAATTACTCTTTTCAATAATATTAAAGGCTCAAATCGTTTACGGTTTGAGCCTTTTTCTTTTGTGGAATGTTCGCTGTTAAAAGTTGAGGTTGGTTTTTAATAAAACCAAGTAAGGTCGCAACTGATTGTGTTTGCAGTAAGTAAATATTGTAGTTTGATTCCTAGCTTAAGCCCTTGGTATTATAATGCATAGGAGCCTGTATGAAGATTTTTTAGCGCTATCAAAAATAAATATAAGCTATAGCTGCCAACGTAGAATACCCAATTACTATTAAGCCCAATGGAATTAAAGTCCATTTTAATTTGCTCCGAGTCGGCTTATCAGTTCTCCAATACAATAGGATTGAAACTATTAATAGGGGAAATGCAAGCAGAATCATGAATGGGTTGTGATGAGCAATCGTAACAATAACAATTAAAACTTGGATAGTTTTAATTAGTGTTTTATTTGAAATCCTTTTCATGAAATTTTTTACAATATTAGGTTGAGTTCATTTACCCAATCATAATATGAGCATCCGGATATTTATATCTGTTCGTTTTAACCTTCTTACTTAGTGCCATTATCAGCATCAAAGTTCCAAGTCTTCCAATAAACATAGAAATACTAAGGATAATTAATCCAAGATCAGAAAACTCTTGTGTAACGCCCATTGATAACCCAACAGTAGAAAATGCACTAAATTCTTCAAAAACTAACTCAAGAATTTTTATTTTTCCATTTGCTAAAGCAGCACCTTCAGTAATCGTTAAAAGGAAAATCCAAATAAATAGGTTTAACAGAGTGAAAAGTAAGACTGCGTATGCTTTAATTAGTAAATCGTTGGCGATGTTTTTATTGTACAACTCTGCGTTTTTCTTACCTCTTATGGTA
>TARA_B110000093_G_scaffold117714_1_pt1 | contig 16590 bp, 14 predicted proteins | sample TARA_B110000093 | Tara Oceans TARA_B110000093 (sample SAMEA4397390) | marine metagenome | biome: Polar Biome; feature: [MIX] marine epipelagic wind mixed layer (ENVO:01000061); material: water (ENVO:00002006), including particulate matter (ENVO:01000060) such as... | depth 10-100 m | reverse complement strand
ATTTTTAGGCCACCAGGTGCCTCAATAGCTCGGGCAAAAAGTGTACGAGCGCGGCTAACATCCTCTGCATTTAGGCTGCGCTCAATACCTAATTCCTCAAGTTCACTTAATAACTTACTGTCCTCTAACATGGTCCAACGGCCTAAACGTTGAAATAGACGATTTTGCATCTCTGAGGCTGCAGCCTTGGTGTAAGTAAGGCACAAAATATTTTGTGGCATTACTCCCTCAAGAAGCAGCCGCGCCACTCTGTCTGTCAGCACGTGGGTTTTTCCTGAGCCTGCATTGGCGGCCAACCATGTGGAGTGAGCTGGATCAGCAGCTTCGACCTGCCTTTGGCTTGCCTCGTTCATTTTCATGTTTTGATTAAAAGGGCAGACTCGTTAGTCCCCCACTCTCCGTAGCGTGCGAGTTGGTCATAGTCTGACGACACGTCTACCATAAGCATAGCGCGTCGCGCTGTGTATCCCTGGCTTGGGTTTTGATATGCTTTTATTAGTTCTGAAAATTTGATCCAAACATCATCCTCATCGAGCGGTGCTTTGGCAAGTTTGGGTTCATTGCCAACACCGATATAGGTTGCCTCTGCAACCTGCAGTACGCTGAGCCCCTCAAATCCCCCTCGCTGTAATATTTCAGCTTCAAGTAGGAGCTGTTTGTCAAAATGGAGTTGTTGCGCCTTGCTGGGAAGTGGCCCAGTTTTATAGTCAAAGATACGGGCTGTGCCGTCATGAAGAACATCCACGCGGTCGGCCTTTCCCACCAATGTAAAATCTGTGTCAGTTAGGGTTGCTTTGCCCCAAACCTCAGTATGTGATGAGAGCAAGTCTGCTTGCCGTATAATTTCACCCTCTGCAAACCAATCAGCAAAACGCGCAACCCTTGCCTGCCACATTCGCCGAGCGGTAGGCCAAGGTACTAGATCCTGGAGCATTTCATGGGATAATTTAAGCAATACACCCTTAGCTTTTCCAGCGTTTTCCCATGGGCCAGCTTTAATAAAAGCCTCTAAAATATCGTGAATAACTGTACCTCTCAAAGGCGCATCTGGAGATTTCTTTAGTGGGTCTAGGCGTTTAAGGTTCAATATATGCTTTGCATAAATGGCATAGGGGTCACGAATGAGGTGTTTTATATCAGTGATCGCTAACTGGGTGGGTCTGGTGTGGATTGGGGGTGCAACAGAGGGTCGGGGTGTTGGATTTAGGCTCTGTGTGACTTCGGTCTGCTCAACCAATTCAAGCCAGTCAACACCTCGACGTCGCATGTCCTGAAGCCAAGTACTACCATCCTGCTTGTCCAAGCCATTAAGTAGGTTTTCCATTCGGTTTAGCCAACGTGATGGAACTGTTTCTGCATCATCTGAGCGCAGGGCCCGGGTAACCCATACAGACTTAGCCCCAATGGCTTGTTGAAAGTCATGTGCTGAAAGTCCGATCTTCCGTTCTGGCAAAAGCAATCCAGCCTGAAGTCGCAAGTTTCGGTTTAGCCAAGGATCAGGTGTGAGGGGTTCAGGCCATGTTCCATCATTTAATCCTGCAAGAATTACTAAGTCAGCACTTTGAACTCGGGCTTCAAGCGTACCCCAGATTAAAATATTAGAATGTGTGATGTTTTGATCTCTTGTTTCACTTGTACCCAACACACCGCGCAAAATTGAATTGTAATCAAGAAGGTCTATGTCACCGGCAGCAGGTCCATGAAGCACCAATTCATCTATAGCTTTTTTTGCATCACGACCGGGAGCCTGCTCCCAAAGCTTTCCCTCTGTTTTGGATGGGCCATCAGCTAGTCTTTTAGTAACTGCGCAATGGTGATCTAGCCACGACCCCATTGGCTGGGATCCTGTTGGCCAATATGTAAAGACACAGCTAATTAGCCAGTTGACCCAAGGCAGATATAAATCTTTATCCTTAGCCCAGTCCAGTAGGGATTGTGGTGATAAAAACGCTGGGCCTTTGCGGCGGAGGTATATTTCTAATTCGCGCGTGTTGAGTAAGTGCTGGCCGCGGTCATCGCCAGAATGCGCAAGGGGATGCTTCAATAATATTAGTAAACCCTCAGATGTTATTTGAGGCTGGGCCAATTCTAGGACATGAAGCAAAAACCGCCCCGGTGCTGTCAGACTAAGAGGAACGCCCGCACTGTCGTCAGGTGTTATATCCCAGGCAGCAAGTATCGACGAAATTCGGCGTGTAAGTTTTCTGTCGGGAGTGATTACAGCTGCAATTTCCCCAGTTGCCACAGCTTCACGCAATCTTAGAGAAATTGCCATAGCCTCAACCCGTTGATCGGGCGCCTCTAGCCAGGTAATATCACGGGTCGCCTCATCTAGATTTTTGAGATTTGGGCCCTCTTTGCGCCAGTGATGTGTAGCTGGTGCTGGTCGCATGGCTAGTGAAATTAGTTTGTTTCGTGCGGACGATGTATTGGCATTATTAGTCCAAGGTTCCACCTGTTCTGCTTTCATCCCAAGTGATTTAACTAGGCGCGAAAACCTAAACTGGGGGTGATCTTCGCCAGTGTTAGGGTCACCAAGTTTATCCCAGACGTTGGAAGGCATGTCGAAGTCAAACCCGGGTAAAACGATAGCTCCCTGCGGCAGTCCTGCAATAGCTAACATGAGCTGAAAGGTTGTACCGCGCGATCCGGTAGATCCAGCCAGGATGATCGGGTGTTTGGGTGGCGAAGCTTTCCAACTCTTGGTGAGGGCCAAGACACAGGCACGCTGGCGCGTTTCAGTATCTGGAGTTGCACCGTCTTCAAAGTAGCCTTGCACTATATTAATGAACTGTAGTGCTCGTTCCCAATGGCCTGATACATCTGATACATCCAAGTTTTTAATGGCTTTTGGTTCAATGCCCTCCCCTTTCATTTCATCCATTAAGGCAGCCAGGCTGTTGGCCAAATCAAAAACAGCACTGCGAGGTGCTAAGCTATCTACACGTGTTAGCAACCCCCGAACTAACTGTGTGATTTCCAGTCGTCTTTTGAGTGCTGGAACAGGCATTGGCAAATCTGTTAGGGCGGGATCATTTGCGATATCTGTAATTAAATTAATTGTTGGCAGAAGTCGGGCTGGTCCGTTTAAGAAAAGCTGAGATATCCTGCGCTGCATTCGGCGTGTATTGATGTAAATTACGACTTTGGCCCACTCTTCTGGGGGACACCCTTCTAGTCTTTTGGTCAGTCCTTCAAGTAAAGCCTCTGGAAAGTTTTGATTGGATTGAGTTCCAAAAACACGTGCTGTCTCCTGAGTACTAAACAATTTTACGTTCCAGCAACTGCTCACCAAAAACAATGTTTTCAGGTCGCCCAACGTCACACCACTGGCCTGAATATGTGGCAACCTTCAATCTATTGCGTTCAATTAGAGTATCCCAAATTAGATTAAGAGAAAAAACACTTTCACTTACTTCATCGACTAGGGATAACCTAATAATTTGTATACCCAGATAAACCAAGTTCCCAGCGCGCTTAATGGTACCGTTTTCTGATAAATCAAAATCACCAGGCTTTTCGCGTCCGTGTATGTTGCTTATTTGTGCACATAAAAGCAACGCATCACAGTCGTCTTCCCAATGCTTTGCTAAAAACAAGAATGGATTTTCGCCAGACCAGATGGCGTCACTGTTACTGGTAAAGACAGTGCTTCCGTTGAAGGCTGAGGACGCATTTTTTAATCCACCGCCGGTATCCAAGATGTTTTGCTCATGAAAAATATCGACAGATGAATCTTTCAAGTGTTTCTCAATGGCACTTCCGAGGTAATGGGTGTTAACCGCAATTTTTTTGATACCACCCTCAAGTGCTAAGTCCAACGTCCGGTCCAGCAAAGTCTGCCCCGCGACCTCAATCAGTGGCTTGGGGGTTTCATCCGTGAGCGGTTGCATGCGTGTGCCAAAACCAGCAGCAAAAAGCATTAGCTCGTCAGGTGCATTACGCATTTTGTCTTAGTCCTTCTAGAAAATCTGGACTAGGGCTGGGCAGGCTTTTACAGACACTACTAAGATCTGAGAGAAGTGGGTGGCTCAAGTCTTTCCATAAGTTTTTCCAGACATGAGGAATTAGATTTAGGTAGCTTGGCTTTCCGTCTCTCAAACAGAGGCGAGAAAATACACCCAAAATGCGTAGGTTTCGTTGTGCACTTAATGCCGCAAAGGCGTATTTAAAGTCATCCCGCCCACTATAATCTTTAGCAAGTTCTTTCAGTAAAGTATTAACCACAGTTGGATCTAGGCTTCGCCGCGCATCATGGATAAGTGATGCAGCATCATACAGTGGGTGGCCCAACTGCGCGTCTTGAAAGTCTAGCACTCCCATTTGAGCTATTCCCGTTTGATCGCGTCTGTAAATCAAATTTTGAGCATGGTAATCACGAAGAACTAGAACAGGACTTGACCAGTCCAGGGACCCAAGGCTGATTTCTACCTCTCTTTCAATTTTCTGGGAGAGAGTTTTTTTACAATACCAGGGCAGGGTGGCCGCTAGAGCTCTGGCCATTTCAGGCGTCAAATAATCACCAACTTCTTTGGGAGGGGGTGATTGGTGTAATTGGCCAAGAGCATCAATTGCTAATCTATACAGTGGTAACTCAAGATGTGGAGCATCATTGGCTACTTTGCATAAGAGCTCATCACCAAAATCCTGCATAAGGATTAAACCGAGTGAAATATCTTGACTAAATATTTTTGGTGCGGAGATTTCACAATCTGACAGATGTAGAGAAATCTTTAAAAATGATCGAATATCTTCACCAAGCTTAGGCTCAGCATCCATTAAAATAGCACTACCCTGAACGGGGTCAATTAGGCGTTCATACCTTCTATTACCAGCATCGCCAGCTAAAGGTGTGCGCTGAACTTTGGACCAACCGGCCTTATTTAAAAATGCCTCAATTTCCAAAACTCTAGTCAATGGTATGTTCCAAGGTGGTTCGGTTGCATAAACATCCCCAAAAAATTAGGTACTGTGGTTTGGTCTGGAAAGCTGTTGCATGAGAATTTTTGAAGCATACGAAACTTATTAAACTTGGCCAGAAACCCTACAAGAGGGAATTGTAAGAATTTTTTGTCATCCAAAAATTTTACCCCAACCGCAGTACATTGTATTTTTGAAAACGATGAGAGCACAATTATAATTTATCTGACTCCTGGGCCCTATTTGGCTTTTTACATTTTATGTGGTGTGGGCAATGTTCTCCTGTTTCTAAAACAGTGATCATAGCATTCCAAGTTTCGACTGTTAGATCCATGAATTTTTTAGATGACATGTCTTCAAATTCCTGCCGCATTAGCTTTGACAGTTTTAATACTTCCTGCCTTGCTTTTTCTGTATACCATCTGTTTCTATTTGATAAAAAAATATCTTGGAAACCTGCCTCTGCTAAAGCGTGGGTGTACCTGTTTGGCGAAGCCATTTCGAACCCTAGGTCTTCTAATTTAAGATAATGCAACATTTCGGGTGAAGGGTCGTCATCATTTGAGCGCAACCAATCTGATCCCACAAAGTGCCCTCCCGGCTTTAGGACCCTAAAGATTTCTTTTGCGAGTTGCTCTTTATTTTCAATATGTACGATAGAGTCTTTTGAAAAAACAACATCGAAGGATGCGTCATCATAGGGAAAGTTTCCTGGTTTCACTTTCACTATCTCGATGTCTTCTTGTAGCCCTAGCTTTTTAACGCGCTCCGCAGCGATCTCACAAACATCAGCTTCAACATCAATACCAATTACTTTTTGGGCGCCATAATCATTAAACAGGCTCACAGTAATTCCGCCGCTTCCGCACCCAATATCAAGAACAGTGGCTTTCGATAATTTAACAACCCCCAATATCCGCTGAACTTCTTCAGGGCCACCAGGGGACAGGTAACCATCCCCCCATAGTTTTTGTAAGAATTCAATATGGCCTTTGTCGTAATAAATTGGAGGATCTATCATAATTAAATTCACCGTAGTAAAATTAGAATTTCGATATTTTAAAAAATTATCTACCTTTGTTAAGTTTAGCAATTAAAATACTACAGTGAAACAAAAGGGAAAAGGCTTGCACTCAAGCCTGGCGGGACCCTAAAATTCTATTAACTCATTTTCTCCAAAAACTGGAGCATCGATCACTAGCTTTTTGTTTGGCCAAATAACGAACACAACAGCTCCACCAAGATCGTCCACACCTATCCCATTAGAAAAATCTAACTTTGCGCCAGAACGCTCAAGAAGGGTTTTAGCGATGAATAGTCCAAGACCCATTCCATCATAACCGGGACGGTCAGATATCAACTTGCTGCGTTTTCTGCTTCGTACAAAAGGATCACCGATGCGGTTCAAAACTTGTGGCTCAAACCCAGGGCCATCATCAAAAATTTTGACACAAACATGAGTTTGGTCCCAGCCAACATCTATCTGAACATTGGACTTTGAAAAATCTACAGCATTCTGAATGAGGTTTCTAAGACCATGAATTACCTCAGGCTTACGCATAGTTTGGGGCTGCTTAGTATCAAACTCATCATTATCACTAAAAGTAAAAAGAACTATTTTTCCACGATCTAAGTGTGGTTCAGCAGCTTCGCGCACCAACGCAGACCATGGGGTAGATCGCAAATGCAGGTCATCTTTTCCTGCCCGCCCCATGGAGGCTAAGATGTCTCGACATCTATCCGCTTGCTCATGAATGAGGCGTGCATCTGCATGAAGTTCTGCGGAGCCTTCCATTTCTTCCATTAACTCTGCGCTGGTAAGCTTTATGGTAGCTAGTGGGGTTCCAAGCTCGTGGGCGGTGGCGGCAACCACACCACCTAAATCAGTTAGTTTCTGTTCTCTGGCAAGTGCCATTTGGGTGGCCAGTAGGGCCTCCGACATAGAGGTCATCTCAGCGGTTACGCGGCGGGTGTAAACTGAGATGAAAATTACGCCTGTTACAATTGCAACCCAAAAGCCAAACACAAAGACATCAGGCATGTTCATTAGGTTACCTGTGGCTGTGTTTAGGGGAAGGTGTATTAGGCCAACAATTGTAATCATGCCTATCGCACAAATGGCTAAAAATAGAGTTGAACGAGTTGGTAGCACTGTTGCCGCAATGGTTACGGGAGCCAAAATGAGCAATGCAAATGGATTACTAAGTCCCCCAGTAAAGGCTAAAAGCAAAGACAGCTGAAGCGTATCAAACAGAAGAGTAAACATTGTTTCTGTTTCAGACAGGCGTCGGTTGTCGGGAAAAACTAACAATGCAAAAAGATTTGTGAGCACAGACATGCCAATAACAGTAGCGCAAGGCCCAAGCGCTAATTCTAACCCATAGACATATTGCGCAACAACTAAAGTTACAATCTGGCCAGCGATTGCAAACCACCGAACTAATACTAAAGTGCGAAGCCGCATCCAATTACTGCGCGCGCTTTGGTCGATGTAACCAATACTTGGTTGTGGCATTTTTCGCTCCCGTGACGATCCAAAGCTGAACAGGCTCGCCCTTATGGTATAACTAATATAACGAAAGTGTAGAAGGAGCCATAATGTCCAGAAAAAAGTTTGCGGGCCTTTCGGCAGCTACGCTATTAACCTTAGTGATAGGGACCTTTCTCTATACACAGATCATGGCGCCCGCCAATCGCTTTGAAGCGTGTGTTTCGGGTGGGGTTGCGGGTGGTTCAATTGGTGGACCATTTGAGCTCGTCAATCAAAAAGGCCAAACCGTCACAGATTTAGAGGTTTTGGATCAGCCAGCTCTAGTATATTTTGGTTATACATTTTGCCCAGACATATGCCCAATGGATGTAGGCCGTAACTCAGTTGCGGTAGATATTTTAGGAGACAATGGCTTTAAGGTTAAGCCAGTGTTTATAACAATTGACCCAACACGTGATACAATAGAATATTTGGCTGACTTTGCAGCTAACAATCACCCAGATTTAGTTGGCCTTACCGGTACGGCCGAGCAAATTGCTAAGGCAGCTCGCGCGTACAAAGTATATTATCAAAAACAACCAGGAGATGATGACGAGTATTATCTCATGAACCATTCAAATTTCACCTACCTAATGCTACCTGAATTTGGGTTTGTTGATTTCTTGAGAAGTGATTTGTCACCTCAAAAAGTTGCTGACCGGGTTGCTTGTGTCATCAAAGCTGCTTGATATTGGCGTAATTCGACCCATGTTGATAACTTAGAGTAAATTAAAGGGATCAAATAATGGTAACTGGACAACTTGAGATCGGCGAAGATAAATCATTGTTATTAGTAGATGATGATGAGCCCTTTCTGAAACGTCTCGCAAAAGCTATGGAGAAAAGGGGTTTTTCCGTAGAACAGGCGGGATCAGTAGCAGCTGGCCGCGCTATAGCAACGGCAAGACCTCCGGCATATGCAGTAGTCGATTTAAGGCTGGAAGATGGAAATGGATTAGACGTTGTTGAAACTTTGCGCGCAAAGCGCCCAGATAGTCGTATTGTTGTTTTAACAGGCTATGGCGCAATAACTACCGCTGTTGCTGCTGTTAAAATTGGTGCTACTGATTATCTTTCAAAACCAGCAGACGCGACTGACATTACAAATGCACTTTTGGCGAGTGGAAATGCCCTCCCACCGCCACCAGAAAATCCGATGTCAGCTGACCGGGTTCGCTGGGAGCATATACAAAGAGTATATGAACTATGTGATAGAAATGTGAGCGAAACTGCTCGGCGACTTAATATGCACCGTAGGACACTTCAGCGTATCTTAGCTAAACGCAGTCCGCGTTAACTCAAAAGGCTAATAGTTTAAATTAAATGCCAATTGAAGCCTGTCATTACATTTCACTCAACAGGTTTGCGTGTTGGTGCATAAATTCTTTTCTTACCTCAATAGGTTCCCTTAAGAGTACTTTAAGCCCCTTCACTGTTTGTTCATCTACTTTGCCAAACAACTTGTCAGCCTCTAACTTGGAAAAGCCTGCAAGTTGCGTGGCCTCAAGCCAAGCACTTACTTTATCTGCCCTTTTGATTTGTTTTTTTAACCCAGTAGGTATGATTGCCGATAATCCAAATCGCATATGGATTGCAGCAGCCAGGCGTTTATCAAGCTCGTCGTAGCCAGGGCCAACAGAGGCCTTCACTGGTGATATCATGTCTCCAATAACATATTCAGAAGCATCGTGCAAAAGAGCTATTAATCTTTGAGCAGGCTTTGCCTTGGGATTAAGACGACTAAAAATTTTTTCAACTAACAATGAGTGCTCTGCAACAGAGTAAGGAAAATCACCAATGGTTTGTCCGTTCCATCGTGCCACAAATGCTAAGCCGTGTGCTATATCTTCAACTTCAATATCAATCGGGGTGGGATCTAGAAGATCTAACCTGCGACCGGACAGCATACGCTGCCAAGCTCTAGCCTGTGTCATTAATCTGCGCCTTTCAATATTTAAGTATGTATTTATTGTACTATTGTCGAGAAGTCTTGGTAATGCTATCCCGCATCAAATTGTCAAAAAACCCATTATTAAGGATTACTAAATGGCGAATGATTACATTGTAAAAGATATTAATTTGGCTGGGTTCGGTCGTAAAGAAGTAGATATCGCAGAAACTGAAATGCCAGGCCTGATGGCGTTGCGCAAAGAATACGGTGATAGTCAGCCCCTTAAGGGATCTCGGATTGTTGGATCATTACATATGACCATTCAAACAGCCGTTTTGATTGAGACACTTGTGGAGCTAGGCGCTGATGTGCGCTGGGCATCTTGTAATATATTTTCAACCCAAGATCATGCTGCTGCGGTGATTGCAGAAGGTGGTACGCCTGTGTTTGCAATCAAAGGCCAAACTCTGACTGAGCATTGGGATTATCTTGACCGCTCATTTATGTTCCCACAAGGAGCCAACATGATTTTGGATGATGGGGGCGATGCCACACTTTACGTTCTTTTAGGAGCACGTGTTGAGGAAGGTGAAACTGATCTAATTGCAGTGCCAACTTCCGAAGAGGAAGAGGCAGTATTTGCACAGATAAAGAAGCGTATGGTTCAGACACCTGGTTGGTTTGTCAAAACCCGTGCCGCTATTCAGGGCGTATCTGAGGAAACCACAACAGGGGTCCACCGCCTTTATGAATTGGTCAAGCAGGGGCAACTGCCGTTTCCAGCAATTAATGTTAATGATTCAGTTACCAAGTCAAAATTTGATAATAAATATGGGTGCAAGGAATCTCTGGTTGACGGTATCCGCCGTGCAACTGACACAATGATGGCTGGTAAGGTTGCGGTGGTTCTGGGCTATGGTGATGTGGGTAAGGGCTCTGCTGCTTCTCTAAGTGGTGCTGGCGCACGTGTGAAAGTAACGGAAGTTGATCCCATCTGCGCATTGCAAGCCGCTATGGACGGATTTGAGGTTGTATTACTGGAAGATGTTGTTTCCAGCGCAGACATTTTTATCACTACAACTGGCAACAAAGACGTGATCCGTATCGAGCATATGCGTGAGATGAAAGACATGGCTATTGTTGGAAATATTGGCCACTTTGATAATGAAATCCAAGTAGCAAATTTAAAAAATCATAAATGGACCAATATTAAAGAACAGGTTGATATGATTGAAATGCCATCTGGCGCTCGTTTAATTCTGTTATCTGAAGGTCGGCTATTAAACCTTGGAAATGCAACTGGTCATCCGTCCTTTGTGATGTCAGCGTCTTTTACTAATCAAGTTTTAGCGCAGATGGAACTATGGACCAAAGGCGATGAGTATAAAAACGACGTTTATATTTTGCCTAAGCATCTAGATGAAAAAGTGGCCCGACTGCACCTAGAACGTATTGGGGTGAAGTTGTCCTCACTTAACAAAGAACAGGCTGATTATATTGGGGTTGGGACTGACGGTCCATTTAAGCCTGAGCACTACCGCTACTAATAAGCTTAAAAGCTATTTAAGAAGAGGGTGCAATTATACTGCACCCTCTTTAGTCACCAATTTAGAAAACTCGCTTAACCAATAACCTTATTCCATTCTGTAAGTGTTGTTATTTCAAACAAATTTGCTTGATTATAAGGGTCATTAGCAGCCCAAGTGTTTGCCTCAGCCATGTTGCCTACTTTTAAGATAATTAGAGACCCACACATTTGACCACTATCATCAAGCAAGGGCCCCGCCATTTCTACGACACCTGTTTGTTTGATATATTGTAGGTGAGCCTCCCGGTTTGAAACCCGAACTTCGAGATGATCAATCTTATCGTAAGCCATGAGTGCTACACGCATTATATTTCTTCTTTAAGTGGCCGTGCCATGAGGTCGGCCATAACGTCTGAAACATTGGCTGTTCCAGAACAAAGTTTTGCAACAGCTTCAGTAATGGGCATATCAATATTTAAACGCTTTAAGATGGGAACCATTGCCCGTGCTGTTTCTTTTCCTTCGATAGTACTGCTAAAATCGTATCCCCTGGCTCCACTAAGCGCTAAGCCGTAGCGGTAATTTCGGGACTTATCAGATGTACAAGTTAGACAAAGGTCACCAAAGCCAGACAGGCCCGCCAGTGTTTCAGCCTTTGCCCCAAATGTCATTGCATATCGAATAATTTCAGTATGGCCACGTGTTATCAGGGCGGCCCTTGCACTTTCTCCTAAGCCCGCGCCAATAGCAGCGCCACATGCGATGGCAATAACATTTTTTAAAGCCCCGCCAACTTCAGCGCCAATTGGATCGTGAGACACATAAATTCTCAACGTGTCAGTTGATAGCTTAATTTGCCACTCATTAAGGTCATGGGCTTTATCCGCGGCTAAGGTAAGGGCGGTTGGCAAACCTTTTGCTATATCTGCCGCAAAACTGGGGCCAGTCAAAACCCCAACCGGGCCGTCTGGATATAGGTTTTTTAGTATGGAATACCCACCAAACCCAGTCTTCAAGTCAATCCCTTTGCTGCAACCAATAAGGGCCTGGCCTTCTAGGTGGTTTGTTATATTCTGCAAAGCCTGATGTGTAGATTGCAGTGGAACGGAGCATAGTACTAAACTGGATTTGTGGAGTGCTGCCTTGATATCATTAGTCACAGTAACTTTTGGCCCTAGTTTGATACCTGGTAGTTTTGAGTTTTTACGAGTTTTTCCCATGATGTTCATGGACTTCTCATTGCGACCCCACAAATGAACTGTGTTTCTATTTGAAAGGGCGATTGCTAAAGCTGTGCCAAAAGCACCAGCCCCAAGTATGCAAATGGTCATAGTTTTTGCTCTTCTGCGTGTACACCTAGAGGCATAAGGCAGCGGTACAATAGACTTGGAATTAACGTACTGCTAATGTTAGCCATTGCTTTGTCCTTGTGGATTGAATTTAAGCTAAATCATAACACCACTTTAATTTTTGCTCAATCCTAAGGAGGCTCAATGCCTCACATACTTGTTACCCGCCCTATTGATCAGGCGCTAAGGTTTGCTAAGGATCTTGAAATTGTGGGTGTAAAATCAAAAAAAATTCTAATTGATCCAATTATGCGTATTACCGCATTGGACGTAGCTTTTAATTTTTCAAATATTAAGGGAGTTTTGATCACTTCAAAAAATGCCTTGGATCACCTACCAGTTGGACTGGATGGGCTTGGCCTTCCAGTTTACTGTGTGGGTAGTGCTACCACGTGTCTGGCATGTGAGCGTGGCCTTGCGGCAAAGAATATGGGCAAAACAGCTGAAGAACTTAGAAAATCTCTGGCTGAAATCTTGCCAAAAGGGCCCTTAGTACATGTACGAGGCTCATTTACGACCATAGATTTTGGTAGCTACTTTCTTGATACAGACTTAAAAATAGAAAACCTGATTGCGTATCAGCAAACTGAACAGCCACTTCAGCTAGAAACCCAAAATATTCTGCAAACCGTAAGGGGTGTAGTTATTCCCCTTTTTTCAACCCGGAGCGCTCAAAGTTTGTGTAAAATGAAATATAGCTGGAGCCGGCATACCGCCGTTGCAATTAGTGAAAATGTAGCAAAATACTGTAAAAAAGCAGGTTTTGGTCAGATTATTGTTTCCCTTCAGCCTGATGCGCGATCTATGCTTGAAGCCATAGTCCCGCTTATGAGAATAAAAAGTGACTAATGGTCTTAGGTTGAAAAACTGGGACAAATAAAAGTTGTGGAAAGATATAGGTAATTTTTTGTCAGATAAGAAAGTAAATAAAAAATCTAAAATAACTGATGTGGTTGTCGAGGAGGCAGTTATAATAGATGTAGGGTCGGCTAATGTCGATAAAGAGGCACAGCATTCCTCTAATGTTAACTCTGAAGAAGAGACCTTTAATAGGGTTTCAAAAAAGCTAAAGCTTGGCAGCTCGTTTATAATTCTTGGGATATTATTTCTTGGACTTGCAGGTGTTGGTTTTTTAATTCTGCCAAAATACTTTACATCAGCCACTACAATAGTGTTGCTGGAGCTAAGGCAGATTGAGGTTCAAGACAAGCTTAAGAAGTTAAGCGCTCAAGTAGCTGTACTTGAGGGTGGTGACCCAGAAGAGAACAGCATTAGGATCCTTGAAGTAGTCAATCCAGCCTTAGTTAAGCTTGAATCTACCATAATTAAGCTGAGAGCGCTTCAGGCAAAGCAGTCAGAGATATTCAATCGTCGTATTGAAGTGTTTGAAAAGAGTTCTCCTACTAGCATTGTTCCATCACCTGAAATGAAAGCTTACGAGCAAGCCATCTCAAAAATTGAGAAGGACTTAGAGAGACAACGTTCCCAAATTAAAAAAATATCAAATGAGCTACAAGCTCAGGTTCGAGAAGTTAAGCTACAGATAAAAACTGAAGAGCAGAGTGCTAGTAAAATTTCTGAAAGCGCGATGACGGCCGCCGCCCTAGATAAAATCCAGACTTTGGTAGCAAGTGGTTTGGGATATCAAACAGTTCTGGCTGAACTGAGCCGTACTACTGACTTAAGTCTTTCGCATGCTATTGTTGATAATGCTAAAAGTGGGGTGGCAAGTTTAAGTTTTCTACAAAACGAGTTTCCTAGAGAGGCACGCATCGCACTAAAAAAAATAAGAAGTGAAAAGGTAAGTTTTGAAAGTGAAGGCGCCTTTTGGTCTTTTGTAAAAGCTCAACTTGGTGTCCGCTCTCTAACTCCACAGGAAGGATTTTCTGCTGATGCTGTGCTTTCCCGAGCGCAAGTTGCAGTAAATGATGGAGACATAGGTGCTGCACTCATACAAATTAAGATGCTTACAGATGTTGGGCAAGCAGTTCTAAAAGATTGGTCATTGGCTGCTGAAAGCCGCATTCGTGTATTGGAAGAATTAGCTAAAATTTCTGATAATGTGATAACCAACTAGGGAAATTAAGATGCTTTGGTCACTTATAAAAATTCTATTTTTTTTAACGTTTGTGGTTTTAATTACACTGGGTGCGGTATCGCTAATGGAGTCACAGGCTGGCGTCACAATTGAATATGCGGGTTTTGAATTATCATTTGGCGCGCTTCAGGCAACCATATTGGGAATTTTATTTACTTTGGCTCTATGGATTTTCTTAAAGGTTTTTGGACTTATTGTTGCAGTATTTCGTTTCTTAAATGGTGATGAAACAGCGTTGTCTCGATACTTGTTTCGTAATCGTGAACGACGTGGGTTTGAGGCGCTTTCTTCTGGATTGATGGCCTTGGCCAGTGGCGATGGTGCTGAGGCCATGACAAAAGCCAAGAAGGCCGACAAGCTACTTGGCAAACCAGAATTGACAAACTTGGTTATCGCACAAGCCGCCGTTGCTTCTGGCGATAAGAAAACTGCGCGGGCAACCTACAAAAAACTATTACAGAATCCAAAAACCAGGTTTGTTGGCGTTCATGGCTTACTTCAACAAACACTGCAGTCTGGTGATATGGAAACAGCGCTCAAGTTAGCTGAGCGGGCGTTCGCATTGAAGCCTAAGCATGTAGAAACCCAAGATGTTTTGCTTAAACTTCAAGCTGGTCAGAAAGATTGGATGGGAATTCGAGATACTCTAAAAGCAAAGCTAAAGCACGGTGCGCTTCCAAAAAATGTCCATAAGCGCCGAGATGCTATTTTTGCCTTGTCCCAAGCGATGGAACTGCAAGGTGAAGGTAATTTTGATGAGAGCCATAAGCTGGCAGTGGAGGCTAATCGTCTCTCGCCAGCACTAGTGCCAGCGGCTTTGTTAGTAGCGCGTGGGCAAATAAAAAAGGATAAACCAAAGCTTGCCAGCCGCACTATCCTTGCCGCTTGGGAACTGGGCCCTCATCCTGAGCTAGCCACAGTTTATGCAGCAATTGACCCAGATGAGGCACCCCTTGATCGAATAAAACGGTTTCAGAAACTCACTAAATCCATGCCTAAACACGCTGAGACTAAGATGCTACTAGCTGAGTTAAATATTGCTGCAAGTAATTATACCAAGGCCCGTTCGGTACTTAGGGGACTAGCTAAATCTGATCCAACAATGCGCTCGCTTACTATAATGGCTGCGATTGAGAGGGGTGAAGGTGCTGACGATCAAACAGTACGGCAACTTTTAACCCAGGCAATTTCAGCACAGCGAGACCCTCAATGGATTTGTGAAAACTGTGGAGAAACTTATCAAAGTTGGGAGTCAGTTTGTCTTAATTGTGAGGCTATCGACAGTGTAATTTGGAAGCGGCCACCTCAATCTGAGTCTGTCAGTGCTGAGATGCTACCACTAATAGTTGGTCAAATGGCTAAGGTGGATCAAGGTGTGACTTCAGTGCTTTCTGACAATGAAACTGAAGCAATAAGTGAGATTAGCGTAGAAGATAAACAAAAAAAACCTTGAACTACAACACCGTTAAAAACTGGCATCGCAAGGTAGAAATATGGAAAAAAAGATAAAATTTTCTGGACCAGAGTTATGTAAGTATGAGGCACATGAGGTTGTTAAGCTTTTAAAAAACGGAGACGTGTCTTCTGGTGAGTTGTTGGACGCAGCGACAAAGCGAATTTCGCAAACTGGCAAGGTAATTAACGCCACACCCACATTGTGTGAGGAGCGTGCCAGAATGGCAGCTAGATCTCTAGAAAGCAGTAAAGATAGTCATGACGGCTGGTTGGCTGGTCTGCCTATTACAATCAAAGACTTGAACATAGTGGCTGGTGTTCGCACAACATATGGAAGCAAGGGTTTTGCTGATTTTATACCAGATGAAAGTGATCCGCTTGTACAGCTCCTTGAGGCGCGTGGTGGAATTGTTTTAGGCAAAACAAATACCCCAGAATTTGGTGCCGGTGGAAATACCTTTAATGAGGTATTTGGTGCAACTCTAAATCCTTGGGACACAAGTTTGAATGCTGGTGGGTCATCTGGCGGAGCTGCAGCATCACTCGCAACAGGAGAAATCTGGCTCAGTCACGGAAGTGACCATGGTGGTAGCCTTCGCACGCCCGCCGCATACTGTGGTGTTGTTGGTTTGCGGCCTAGTCCCGGTATGGCTGGAGGACCTGGAAAAGATAATGCTTTCATGATCGAAGGGACCCAAGGGCCGATGGCTCGGTCCGTTATGGATTGTGCACTTTTTTTGGATGCCATGTCTGGCTTTGATCCAAGAATTGCAATGTCTTTTCCTGAACCAAAAACTTCCTATCAAGATGCAGTGACGC
>TARA_B110000093_G_scaffold57291_1_pt1 | contig 16902 bp, 17 predicted proteins | sample TARA_B110000093 | Tara Oceans TARA_B110000093 (sample SAMEA4397390) | marine metagenome | biome: Polar Biome; feature: [MIX] marine epipelagic wind mixed layer (ENVO:01000061); material: water (ENVO:00002006), including particulate matter (ENVO:01000060) such as... | depth 10-100 m | reverse complement strand
TCCCCCAGTTCATCTGATAAGCAAACGGGCGTAATTTTAAGTGGGTTTTACCGCCTAAAATGAAATAAAGCATTAAGGCTGCAGCAAATATTTGAGACAAGATGGTAGCGTAAGCTACACCTTCCACGCCCATGTCCAAGACGAAGATAAACACGGCATCTAGCACAATATTTAGTAGCGCGGATGAAACCATGCTAGCCATCATCAGCATGGCTTTGCCCTCGGCTCTGAGTAAATCACTCGGAATACTGCTCATAAACACAATAGGGAAGCTTAGTAATACCAAAGGCACAAGATAACCATACGCGTATGGCCACAGTGCTTCTGACACCCCAAGAAATGTGAGCAGGCTATCTATATTCCAATAGGTAGCCAGGGTGATGACTAGAGCCATGGTTAAGGCTAAACGGAAGGCAATGTCGATTGTGGTATTCGCTTCAGTTACCTGTTTTGCGCCGAGTTGTCGAGCTACAATTGAAGCCATGCCACTGCCCACTAAAGTAGCCAAAGCAAAGATAAACATTTGAATTGGAAATACAATGGAAATGCCGCCCATGGCATTGACACCAATTGCGCGGGTAACAAAAATTGCATCAACAACATTGTAAAGGCCGTTCACCATCATGCCCACAGCGATTGGAGCAGCCATACCAAAGAATAACCCCATAATAGGTTTAGTGCCGAGGTGGCTGGTGTGCTGGCTCATTGGTGATTCCTTTTTCCAAGGTGAGTTCTTTTAGTACCAAGGCTTGTGGCCAATGGCAATTAATGGGTTGAGAAATAAGCCCGATTCACCGTGTTGGTATTAGCTAAACAGAGTGCTCGCAGTTATTGGGTGACGTGTTGGAGGGTAGCGATGACTTGGTCGACATCTGCAGCCCAAGCCATAGCAGCGGCGTCGACCTCTTTTAACGGATGAACAATGTCTTCACTATGCAAGGTAATGTAGGGTGTGCCCATAGCAGCGCAGTATCCAGCATCAAAAGCGGCATTCCATTGTTTGTATTTATCACCAAATCTAATAATAGCGATGTCGGCTTGAGCTATAAGGTTTTTAGTGCGAATGGCATTGACCTTCGCCGATTGGTTGTCACGCCAAAAGCTAGTGGCCGTATCTGCCAAGTGATCACCTGCTGCATCGCTAGCTTCGTGATCAGTGCATGCAGAAGAGAAATTCACAGGAAGTTTAAGTTCTGTGCAACGGTTGATTATTTGTTCGCGCCAGTCGGTATGTATCTCGCCAGATAAATAGATGTTCCACATAGAGTTGTCTCAATTAAGTGTTGGTTTAGTTGGCAAAGGTGCGAGGCACTTATGCTGTCGATTACATCGTAAATACCGTGTCCAGTTAACGTAATAGGCCCCTAGTTTTGCTGGTCTGCTTATTGCAAAGGTGAGCCAGACAAAAGCCAATGTAATATAGCAGCCGCTAGGGTTCTAGTCTCGAAAAATACCTGACTAATGATGAATGTTTTTCATTTTAATGGCACAGGTACGCACTGTGTTAATGCTAAGTTAAATAGAACAACCTAGTCTGCCTTCTACAATGGCTCTAGCGTGTGCCTTGCTAAAATTTTACGTCTAATATGCCATCACAGTTTTAGGTGTAATTTATCGCCTAAAAAAATGTTACTTTCCATTTCTTCACTAATGACGCTGTGGGTGACATATATTATTCTAGGTAATGAACCAGAGTTTTCTAAATTGTGGGGGCATTCATTTTTGTTAGCGCGGCTTGCTGCAGGGGTTATTTTATTTATTAACTCACCTTTAGTACAATGCATTGCACTCAGAGTTTTAGGATAGAGCTAGAAAAGATGAGGCTCTAGCGATTTGATAGTTCTGTTATGGATAACACAATATACAAAGGCTAACGGAGTCTTCAGGATCGGGGCTCAGTGACCGTTGAATTTTTGCCATCTCACATTAGCCTTGATATCAAAAAATTACATCAACTATATGTGTTTGAGCTTTTGATCTAATTCACTTTGGGGCATGTTTGGTCTTCACGTATAGTGGTTGAGGACCGAACTCAATTTAACGGTCTGTTTCCTCAGATAACGTCAGGGCATCTTCAATCTCTATGCCTAAGTATCGAATTGTGTTGTCTACTTTTTTCTAGCCTAAAAGTAGTAGCACGGCACTTAGATGTTTAGTGAGTGTTTATATCAACTGAGCTTTGGTTCGTCTCATTGAATGCGTGCCATATAAGTTATCATCCAGCCCTAAGCTTAACGACCACGATTTGATAATCTTTGAGTAGTAAGAATAACTAATCGGTTGGCCTATTTAGTCTTTAAACGATGCATTCTTTTTTTGAGCTCTTTTTGAAGAATATTTACGCTATAAGGTGTCATTGCCTTCCACTGTTGGCATTCTTTTCTCGTTCTACCGCACCCCAAACACCAACCCTTGGCGCTTGAGAAATCACACGCATCGATACAAGGGCTTTTTTTACTTTTCATTTATTCCATCTCACCTTAATCACTCATGTTCAAACGAACACATTATCAAAGTTTAAGTAGTACTTGTTCAACGCTGGATTCCAGTACTCGAAGACGGTTAAACTCTTCGAATATGCGTTGCTCTAAGTTTTTAAAATTCAGCGGCAGTGTACGCTGACAAATACCATAGCTATTTCCCAGTGTTTTATAGCCCTTCCAGCTCTTTATGCGCTCTCCCTCTAGCTCCATAAATTGACGAATAAATTTAGACTGAGAAGGACAGTCCTCTTCAACATGCATACACACAGGGAACAACTTTTGCTTAATCTGCGGCGCTTCAATAAAGGTCTCAAAGTGAATTCCACCTTGATTTTGATTGAACCAATTCAGTTTGTAGAGCTGAAGATAGTTCCCACGATTATAAATTCCCCAACCCTCATCAAACCAATTTGCCTGTTGAAGCATTTGCTCAAGATTGCGAAACACGCATTTAATGTCTTTCATAAACTCTAATCTCATCAATTGCGTCAAAAATTTACACGAAACCCTATAGTTAAAAATCCAGACACAGAATACTGCTTTGGATAGAAATTTTCAGCTAACGGGTTTATACGTTTAAATTTAACGCTTGTTATTTAAGGTTATTTACGCCGTACATGGTACAAAACAACCAGGCCACCGAGTGCTGCAGTAACAATTCCCACGAGCAATTCTTGTGGCGCCAAAATGGTTCGGCTTACTAGGTCAACAAACAGCAGAATTACCGCTCCCCCAAGTGCTATTAAAGGGAGCGCTCGCTTATGGATTACACCAGAAAACGGACGCACAAGGTGCGGCACCATCAGTCCAATAAAACCAACAACACCTTTGCGGGGCCATCAGCGCATAGACTTTGCACCGACAATACGGGTTCATTTAACTTTTTCATTGGGGGAGTCATACATCCTACTAAGTGTTATGTTATAACATTATACTTTTGTATATGTGTTGTCAATTACAAAACTAGGTAGAAAAGACAGGATTCCTTTCAGGCCGATCCTATATGACTTGCACCGCCTAAAGTGGCAGACTGAACTAACCCCTCCTGATATAAATGTATCTTCTGACTTTACTTCGTAAATGTAATGGCTAAGTAATGCTGGCAACATTTTCGATTAATTCCTAAAAACTATCTGATATGAGAAACGGCTCCCATTTCTCACATGAAGAAATGTACAAAAAACTGATATGAACACGTTCTTAGAGAGTCGCATCTCTAAATTGATTTGGGGCAGAAATGAGTTAGCGGTAGTACTATTGTTCAGAAATAATGCGAGCATGTAAGCCACGGTTTGAAGTATAACTAAGCGCTGTCGTTCATGGTGGCAATTCGAGCGGAGCTCGTTACTGATGCGAAGTAATTTGCAACTGCAGCCAGCTGCTAAAGATCTCTTTATGATGTTAAGCGGCAACGAGATGGTTGTTTAGCAAAGCGTGGAAGATGACCATTTTTATCGAAGCAGTATTTGAGGTGGGATTTTTGGGATAGGTTTATTGTATAACATCTAAAAATTTTGGTGGTCTGCTGTTAGTAAGGCGAGCGCTTTAAAAGCCAAAGTAATATAGTAGTGGCTAAGGCTCTAGTCTCGAAAAAGACCTGACTAATGATGAATGTTTTTCATTTTAATGGCACGGGTGCGCACTGTGTTAATGCTAAGTTAAATAGAACAACCTAATCTGCCTTCTACAATGTCTCTAGCTTGTACCTTGCTACAAGTTTACGTATAATACGCAATCACATTTTTAGGTGTGATTTTTTCTCCTTGCTTTAAGGTTGTCGTTCAATAACGAATGGCTAAACACTTAAGGCTATCTAACCCATAAGGAGCAGCAATGCGTCATTATGAAATTATCTTTTTGGTCCATCCAGACCAAAGCGAACAAGTACCCTCTATGATTGAGCGCTACACCGCGACTATAGAAGCCGATGGTGGTGCAATTCATCGTCTTGAAGATTGGGGCCGTCGTCACTTGGCATACCCAATTAGCAAAATCCACAAAGCTCACTATGTACTAATGAATGTTGAATGTTCAAATGTTGCATTAAACGAGCTTGACAGTAACTTCCGTTATAACGATGCGGTTATCCGTAGCATGGTTGTGCGTATGAAAGCTGCTGAAACTGGCGACTCTCCTGTTAAAGCTGCTGAAAGCCGTGAAGACCGTCGTCGTCAAGAACGCGCCCCTCGTGCCGAAGCTCCTGAAGTAGAAGCTCAAGCTGAAGAAGCACCAGCCGCCGAAGCCGCAGCTGAATAATTAACTGGAGATATTGACCATGGCACGTTTTTTCCGTCGTCGTAAGTACTGTCGTTTCACCGCCGAAGGTGTGACTCAAATTGACTATAAAGATATTGAAGTTTTAAAAGGCTACGTATCTGAAACTGGTAAGATTGTACCTAGCCGTATTACTGGTACTAAAGCACGCTACCAGCGCCAGCTTTCTACTGCTATTAAGCGCGCTCGTTACGTTGCATTGTTGCCATACACTGACGCTCATCAGTAAGACGTATTAATACATGCGCAGACTAGCTCAATACGCCATGACTGGTAACAAGCAAGCAACTATGGTTGCTGTATTGTTTGCCATTATTCCAGTGTTGTTTTGGATAAGTGCGGCACTTGTGGCTTTGGTAATCTTAAGAAAAGGCTACCAAGCCGGTGCCAGTGTTTTTATGTGGAGCCTATTACCTGCCATTGCTTGGTGGAGTAATGGTGATCCCACACCTGCTTTAACCTTAATAGGTGTGGCAGGTTTGGCCAGCGTTTTACGCTACAGTGCTAACTGGGCTTATGTATTGGTTGCCAGCCTATTGGCTGCAACTGCATCGATGCCTATTTTGGCCAGCTACTTGCAAGATGTAATGGTGGCGTTTGCCGAAGCTGGGATCCAGCTGGAAGCACAACAGGAATTGCCAGAAAATGTTGATAAAGTATTACTGCAAACCCTCATGGAGGGTGTGTTAGGTGCTGTACATATGGCTATATTATTAGCCTGTGTAGTTTTGGCACGTTGGTGGCAGGCGGCATTGTATAACCCAGGTGGGTTTCAAACCGAATTTCACCAGTTGTGTTTGCCATTATGGCTTACGGGCACTTTAGCTTTAGCCGTCTTTGGCTTGAGTAGTATTACCGACATGACGCAGTGGTTGTTTGTGTTATCAATACCATTATTATTTGCAGGATTAGCGCTAGTGCATGGGCTGGTTGAGCAATTGAAATTAGGCCGTGTTTGGCTGACTGCAATCTATATAGGGTTGTTATTGTCAAGCGCAGTGGTCTTTACGCTTCTGGCAATACTTGCCACCTTGGACAGTGTGTTCAAGTTGCGGCAACGTTTGCCTGTTAGGGTAAAAAAATAGAATTAGACTCTTCGTGTATACATGTTGAGCAAACTAAGGAATTAAACATGAATGTAATTCTTCTTGAAAAAGTTGGTAAGTTAGGCGCACTGGGCGACACTGTTTCAGTTAAAGCTGGATACGGACGTAACTTCCTAATCCCAAAAGGCAAAGCCGTACCTGCTAACAAAGCTAACGTTGAAGCCTTTGAAGCGCGTCGCTCAGAACTTGAAGCTGCTGCCGCTGAAAAGCTAGCTGCTGCTCAAGCACGTGCAGATGCGATCGGCGAGCTAACTATCTCTATTGCGGCTAACGCTGGCGAGGAAGGTAAGTTGTTTGGTTCTATCGGAACTAACGAAATTGCTGCTGCCTTACTAGAAGCTGGTCACACCGTTGACAAGACTGAAATACGTCTACCTGAAGGCACTTTGCGTGCACTAGGCGAGACAGCGGTTGCTATCCAACTTCACAGTGACGTCACTATAGAAATAACTGTAGCACTTGTTGCTGAGTAAGGCTGCGATCTGGTTATTGCTATAGGCCTTTGGCCTCATCAATAACGCTGGCAAAGCACTGTAGCGAAGCAATGTTAAAAAAGCCCCGGTAAAGGGGCTTTTTTGTGCCTGTGGTAAAGGTTATCATGGGCCAGTACTCATCTTATTAAATAGAAATTTCCATGCTACCAGCTTCACATTTATTAAAGTCTGACCCTCAACTTGATGCGCTTAAAGTGCCGCCTCAGTCGTTAGAGGCCGAGCAGTCTGTACTAGGCGGTTTGATGTTGGATGAAATGGCATGGGACCGAGTGTCTGAAGCTGTGGCAGAAGTAGATTTTTACCGACAAGATCACCGGCTTATTTTCCGCGTAATGACTAAGTTGGTGGGTGATTCTCGGCCCATAGACGTGATCACCCTCTCTGAAGAATTGAGCCGCATAGATGAGCTATCCAATGCGGGAGGTTTGAGTTATTTAGGTGACCTAGCAAAAAATACACCTAGTGCGTCAAACATCACTGCTTACGCTAATATTGTTCGTGAAAGAGCTATATTGCGCCAACTCATTGGTGTAGCTAATGATATCGCCGAGTCTGCTTTTCATACAGAAGGCCGGTCCTCTGATGATGTATTAGACGAAGCAGAGCGTAAAGTGTTTGAAATTGCAGAGGCGCGCCCAAAAGAAGGTGGGCCACAATATGTTAACCCTATCCTTAAAGGTGCAGTAGAACGCATTGATCAACTGTTCCGTTCAGATAGCGCAATTACTGGCATAAGCACAGGTTTTACAGACCTAGATAATCGTACTGCGGGCATGCAAAAATCTGACTTAATTATCGTTGCAGGTCGTCCGTCAATGGGTAAGACCACTTTTGCTATGAATATTGTCGAAAATGCTGCAGTGATTGGCGATGCGCCCATACTCGTATTTAGTATGGAGATGCCTGCTGAGCAGCTGATGATGAGAATGTTGTCGTCCCTTGGCCGTATTGATGCCACCCGGATGCGAACAGGTAAATTGGAACAAGATGATTGGCCTAAGCTGACAGGCGCAGTAAACTTACTTAAAGACAAGCCGCTCTACATTGATGACAGTGCTGGCTTAAGCCCAACCGAAATGCGCACTAGGGCCAGACGAATTGCCCGTGAACATGGCAGTGTGGGCATGATCATGATTGATTATCTCCAACTGATGCAAATTAAAGGTCATACTGAAGGCCGTACGGCAGAGATTTCTGAAATATCACGCTCCCTAAAAGCGCTAGCCAAGGAGCTTAAGTGTCCAGTTATAGCGCTGTCACAGCTTAATCGTAGCTTGGAAAACCGTCCTAATAAACGCCCAGTAAACTCAGATCTACGTGAATCTGGCGCTATTGAGCAAGACGCTGACCTGATCATGTTTATTTACCGTGACGAAGTTTATAACGAAGACAGTGAAGATAAAGGTAAAGCTGAAATCATTATTGGCAAGCAGCGTAACGGCCCGATTGGCACTTCTCGTTTAGCTTTTATTGGTAAATACACCCGTTTTGAAGACCTCGTACATAGCTATGATGGCTATGACGACATAGAGTAATCGAAGTCTAGGCATAGGCTGTGTAGGTAAGACGATGAGTGACTGGTTTGATGATCAAGAAAAAAAAGTAGATACAGGCATTAGTGCCTCTTTGCTTAATCACTTACCTATTGGCTACGAATTAATCACTACGGCGAATGATTTACGGTTGTATGGTGATCACAATATCGACTTAATGGAGTCCTTGCACTTAGCGGGTGGGCATTGGGACCCAGACCTGCTCGCCTATAGCATACCCCTAGGGCGCCATACACAGCTTGAACGTGCCCTTAAACACTATGCTCAGCAACAACAAGGTATGGCTGATACCATGAGTATTTTAGCGCGGCACATGGCGCCTGATCAGAATCAGGTGGAAGTGCATCGGCGTATGAGAGCCATAGACCAGCGTATTAAAATTATTGTTGGTCGATACCATACGGGAGACTTGCTCAAAGGCCATGAGATTCTCAGTTTAGGCAAGCATTGGCAGGAATTTCCTGGGTTAAAATGGCAAGGAGTGGATAAGGCCAAGTGTGCTACGTGTGATAAGTTTGTTCGAGTATCCAATGCCAAAAAATGTCAGCAGTGCACTGCTAATGAAACAGGCCTTAAGCCAATTACCTACTGCTACGCCTACTTTGATTAACCAACTTTTTGAGCAACTAAACTAACACGCAAAGGTTACAGCACTGCTCTTTTAGTTTGGCAAAGCTGGCACAACCTGGTGTGGGGTGGCATGAAGTAAAGCAATAAAACTTGCAGGGGCCCGCACAGGCTTTTGATGCTGATAGTCGAAAAACCCCATGTAAGTTTCCCCAACGGCAATAGTGAGGCCCGTTTTGTCATCTGTGAGTTTATAAACTAAGGTGAATCTAGCTTTGCCTAATTCCCGTGCACCTAATGTTAAGGTAATCACTTGATGCAAGCGTGCTTGTTGAAGATACTGAATATTAGCGCCTGTCATTATGAGGCCACAACCACCCACATTCTGCTCGCTGAGATTATGATGACTCAACCATAGCACTCTACCTTCATGAAAATAGCTAAGAATGCGATCATTGCCTAGGTGATTGCCATAATTCAAATCGGCTACTCTTACGTTTAAAGTGCAGCTGAACAAAACGTCAAAGCTAAGTTGAATTTTATTCTGTGGCACAGTCTTGGCCATGCGCTTCGCCAAAGTAACGTGCCAATACCCGCAACATGCCATTGCAAAGGAGCGTTAGGTCCTCTGGGCTCATTACGTAAGGAGGCATCACGTAAACCAACTTACCAAATGGCCGCACCCATATACCTTCCGCTACAAACATTTTTTGAATAATACCAAGATCTACCGCTTGGGTAACCTGTATTACTCCAATGGCTCCTAAGACCCGCACGTCTTCGACATAAACTAGCAACTTTGCGGGTTGTAGCAGGCGATTGAGGCCCTCATTTAAACCTCTGACCTGGCCCTTCCAATCACTGTGCTCCAGTAAATCCAAACTTGCGTTAGCCACAGCGCAGGCTAAAGGGTTAGCCATAAATGTGGGTCCATGCATAAAGCAGCTGGCTTCACCCCGTGAGATGCTGGTGGCAATTTCTTCGGTTGTTAAGGTGGCAGCAAAGCTCATAGTACCGCCAGTAATGGCTTTGCCCAGGCACATTATATCGGGTTGAACTTGAGCATGGTCGCAGGCAAATAGAGCACCGCTGCGACCAAACCCCGTGGCAATTTCATCGGCGATTAATAAAATATTGTATTGCTTACACAGATCTGCTGCACCTTTTAGCCATTGGGGGCTATAAAAGCGCATGCCACCAGCTCCCTGAACGATAGGCTCTAAGATTAAAGCAGCAATTTCGTTTTGGTGGTCGCGCATTTTGTCTTCAAGTTCTGTTAAATCGCCATCTTGTAATGCACGATCAAAACCCATTGGCGGTGCGTTAACAAAATAATGCTGGGGCAATACGCTGGCAAAGAGTGAGTGCATGCCGTTTATTGGGTCACACACAGCCATAGCACCGAAGGTATCACCATGGTATCCATTACGTATGGTCAGCATACGATTTTTGTTAGCCTGTGCCTTAGAATGCCAGTATTGCAACGCCATTTTTATAGCGACTTCTACCGCTACTGAACCAGAATCTGCAAAAAAAACCTTATCTAACCCTGGTGGTGTTAGGTCTACAAGGCGCTTAGCTAGGGATACTGCAGGTTGGTGAGTAATGCCACCAAACATCACATGGGACATGTCATCAATTTGTAATTTCATTGCTTGGTTGAGATAAGGATGATTATAGCCATGCACTGCACACCACCAAGAAGCCATGCCGTCAATTAACTCTTGTCCATCAGCTAAAGTGAGCCTCACACCTTGAGCGCCAATCACCGGGTAAGCTGGAGGAGGGTTGTCCATGGAGGCATAGGGATGCCAGACATACTGTTGGTCTAAGGCGATCAGTTGTTCAGGAGTCATAAGTATTAAATGTTGTTTTCTGTTGATTATATATTAGCATAGCTAAGCCATGTTATTGGCTGATTTCAACGACATCTATGTGATCTAAACCTACTTGCCAGCGTAGGTTAATATCGGCAATATGGCAGCCATAAATACGGTCAGGATTCTGTTGATATGCGGGCCTAGGGTCATGTAGTAATACTTGCTCAATCAGTTCTATAAGGTCGGGTCTGCTTGATAAAACACGCTGCGCTTGATGACTATAATAAATGGGGAGTTGCAGAATTTGGTCATCACTGGCAAAACCACTTTTGGCACTGGGTACCGATTCTACCCAAGGCAGGTAAGGTTTGATATCTAGAATTGGGGTCTGGTCTATTAAGTCTGCACCACTCACATGGAGGGTAACACCATTGCTGATGTCAATGGATTCCAGCTTTACTAATGACAAACCTAAGGGGTTGGGCCTAAAGGTAGATCGGGTGGCAAATACACCGAGCTTTTTGTTACCGCCTAGTCTTGGAGGACGTACTTTTGGCTTCCAGCCTTGTTGCGCTGTTTGATGAAACATAAAAGTTAGCCAAATATGAGAGAACGTCTCGAGCCCGGCAACGGTATCAGCCTGATTGTAAGGTGAGTGAAGTTTAATTTGTGCTAAAGCAGCTGGCACGAGGCCAGGTTGGCGAGGCGTCGCAAATTTTTCCTTAAAGCAGGAATAGATTATACCGATAGGTGTCACTTCAAACGGCTGTGAGTTTTTGGGTGTCGACATGATTAGATGATTTATTCGCAGTATTTTGGCTGACGCCAAGGATTAAGCTAGTTACAATAGCGTTAGTTTAATCGTCTCGTTTAGGAAAATATATGGCTCGCAAGCCCTACGTTAAAGCTAAAGCCATGCAAGGCCGTGGCCACCTTCAATCTGTCGCCACCGATGGACCCCATGTTGAATGGCTAGGGATGCCTGAATACTACATCCACACCTTAGTTATTGCAGAGCAAGAGTATGACTATTTCTCTGCAACTAAAGCCCTTGAATTCGAGGTGGGTGCCTATGTTTGTTTCCGCTTCCGTGAATCGAAAAAAGGCTTCTACATTGAAAAACGTTCGTTAGGTATCGCTATCGACCCAGCAGAGTATATGCGTCAACTTGAGTCTGGTAACGAATGAGTAGTAAAGTATTCTCACCACTGCCTATAAATGATCAAACCTGTGGCTGGACGCAAGCGCTGCCCTCACGCCAACCTAATGCCACCCTCCAGGGTGAGCACACAGCAGATTTTGTTATTGTGGGCGCTGGTTATACAGGTTTGTCGGCAGCTAGAAAATTTGCCCAACTTAACCCTAATGCTAAAGTCATCATTATTGATGCTCAGCGAGCTGGGGAAGGAGCAAGTGCTCGAAACTCTGGCTATCTGGTTGATTCAACCCTTAATGACGGTCATATGTCGGATACCGGTTTGCAGCAATACCGCGAAAAGTATGCCCTTAACAAAGCGGGTGTAGATTGTGTTGGCCAGTTAGTTATCGACCATAAAATTGATTGTGATTGGGATGCCTCTGGTAAATTTCATGCTACAGCAGTGCCTGCGCACGAATCAAAGTTGCAGCGTTTTAGTGAGTTATTAAAGGAGCTTGAGCTAACTCATCGCGTCATCTCAGGTACTGAGCTAAATCATCGCTTAGGGACTAGCTACTACACTCAAGCCCTTTGGACAGCTGGTGGCGTTATGCTGCAGCCTGCTAAACTTGCTCGTGCCTATATAGAGCTGTTGCCAGACAATGTGGCTCTTTATGAAAACAGCCCAGTGCTAACGTGGCGTAAACAGGGAATGGATTTTTTAGTATCAACACCAATGGGTCAAGTTAAAGCTCCCCAGTTGTTGATGGCAGTTAATGGTTTTATGGCCAGCGCTGGGCTGAAGCGTAAACGCGCATTCCCGCTCACCTTAACTGCCAGTATGACCCGTTCGCTCAATGATGCTGAGTATGCGTCTATAGGCAGCCCCAAAGCATGGGGTTTACTGTCTGCTCAGGCGATGGGGGCGACTGTTCGCTTAACTGAAGATCGGCGCATTATGGTGCGTAATACTGCTGAAGTATGGCCTTCGATGAATATGTCTACGCGTCATCTAGAGCAACGCAAGCTCATTCATTTACGAGGCCTCAAGCGCAGGTTTCCCCAATTAAGTGATGATATTTTTGATAGCTGTTGGTCTGGCATTACGTGTATTAGTGGGAATAACGGTCAAGTGTTCGATCAACTCGAGTCAAAGGTACTAATTGCTGGCTGTTACAATGGCGGTGGCATTGGCTTGGCTACGTTGTTTGGTGAACAAATGGCATACCTTGCTAGTGGCCAAACGACCGATGCGATCGCCATGATACAGGCAAGGCCCAAGCCAAATACACTGCCACCTCAGCCGCTATTAAGCTTGGGAGTGAGGTTGCGCTTGATACGTGATGGCATTATTGCTCGTAAAGAAAATTGATCTAGATAGCGCTTAACTTAGCCAGCTAATCGGCTACCGACCAGGCAAAGCGTTGGCTAACCACCTTGAGCTTACCGGCATCACTTTTTGGGGTTTGGGTGAATCTAGGATAGTTTTAATCAGCTTAGATAAGCTGGAGATGCACATGTCGTTGGGCGACACTACTGTGGCCAACTTAGAGCGCTCTAAATCTGCACCATTAGCAAATTGATCAGTAGAAAAAGGTAATATAATTTGGTGCACGCCCATACCCAGAGCCTCCTGCACGCTATTATTACCACCGTGATGAATAATCAGGTCACAGCCACGTAACAGACCCACTTGGGGTAATGTAGGTTCAATGAGCCATCCTTTGGGTATCGGCTCAAATGCAGATAATGTATTGGCACCAATGGCCATAGCTACGCGCACATCAGCCTGTTTAAGGGCGAGTGCTAGAAGGCCTAAAACATCATCTCGATATGACAAAAATGTTCCTAACGCAACATACACTTTAGGCCTGCCATCATCGGTGTTAAGCCATTTTTGGTAGGCTTGTGTCAGCACTTCTTCGCGTATCAGTGGCCCTACAAATTCATGTTTTGGCGGTAAATGCTTTAAGCGGTCTATGTCATGGTAATGTTTTGGGCTATTGTAAAGTACTTGATTACCGTGTATTCGAAAAGCGTCTTTAACGGGTGCCATAGTGGGTGAAATTTCTTGCAAAGCTGTGTTCCAGCGTTCAGTAAATTTAACAGTCACTCGGTCTGTAACGTCTTCTTGGCGCGCTAGGTCGGCAGCTTTTGGCTGCATGCATTTTGGCCAAACGGCAGGGATGCCATAGCGCTCATTGCTCACAGGTAGCTGACTTGGGTGGCCTGGAATTAGGGTCGTAAAGGATCGACCGGTGGCATATACCCCAAGGGTAGAGCCAAAAGAAATGTGATCAACCAAGATGTCATCAGGATCTAGTTGCTTACATAGCTTGGCAATATTCTTTGCCACTTCAACAGGTTGCCAAAGTAAGTCTTTCTCCCTATCTAGCGCTTGGCAGCGAATGGTAGCTATAGGGCCTTCTCGTGTAGCATTTAAAAAACGCAGGATGGCTGGATTTTGCGCTGCTATGCCACTATTAGCGCTTTGGCTTAGCTGCAGCATTTGCCATTCAAAACCTTCAGCCTTTACGTGGGGTGCCATATTAATTCCGGTGGCAACCACCACGCGTCGGCCAGCTTTTTTTGCTGCCCTAGCGACAACTGCCAAAGGGCTGTAATGAGAAATAAAATCAGGACTTATTACTAAAAGTGTCATGTTTGGTCTTTAACTGTTAAGTAAAGTGAGGTGAGTTTGTCCGCCATGGTGTCTATGGCGTAGTGCTGTTCAACCATTGAGCGGGCTCTGAGGATCCTACCTTCAAGGCTCACAAGCCCAAACCCTTGTTTAATAGAATGACCCAGATCATGATCTGGGTCCACAAGAATGCCTGTGTCACCATGGTCTACAAAGGTGGAGGGACCGCCAGTGCTTGGAGCCACAACAACTAGTCCTGTGGCCAGAGCCTCTATCAACGCTAGGCCAAACTCCTCTTTAGGAGCGCCGTCGACATAAATGCCGCCATTAGCCCAATAACCAGGTTGTCCCATCATAGCGGCCACCATTAATTGCGCAGTATCAGCTCTTGGGCGACCACCGAGCATAATTAAGCCAGCACGCAGCGGATCATTAATAGGTACTGCCGCATCGATAGCCTGTATCACAGACGTTTCTATCAATGACGGGTTGCTTAAATTACCTCCAACCAACACTAAGTTGCAGGTATTGTGTAGAGATGGATCTGCAGCCCATGCAGCGACAATGCGGGCCATGCCTTTAATGGGATGGAAGCGCCCAACGCTGAGTAATAAGGGTAAATGCCGCCTAGTCGCACAAATTTTCTTTGCGAGCTCAGAAATCACGCTATGGCCGGTAATCTGCTCTATGGGTAAATAATTTAACCTTGCTTCACTGATTAGCTTGATATCAATGCCTTCTGCAATGGTCACTGATTTTTGCGTCTGGGGACTTAAATCTTTGCGAATATCTTGTAGTAATAGAGCACATTTTGGTTGTGGAAATAGTGCAACATGGCTCGATGTGCGACCCATTTTCTCTAGCATACGAGCTCGGAACCAAAGGTTGCTTTGAGCATCAGCATCTAGAAATGCCTGTTGGGATAATTGCTGCCCAGCCTGCAGTGCCTGAACTGTATTTTGTGGGTCTGGTGCAAAGCTGAAGCACACGGGAATACCTAACTCATTGGCAACGTCAGATGCTGCGAAGGTGCCAGCATCTAGCATGCGTAAGTGAATCAGATCAACACCGCCAAAATGTCCTAAGCAGCGCTTAATGCTGCGTTTAAGTTGGGGCAGGTGTTCCCAGGCATTAGCGCTATTCATCGGGCGCAGTGAGCTTCCAGCTGTAATAATACGAAACGGCTGCGAAGTGGCGTCAGAAAGGCTAAGGTTTTTAATAGCGTCCTCAATACTGCCAAGCCCTATAGTGAGCACTTGGCTAACAGCAGGTTGGCGCGCTAGGGCATCACCAAGGGATACGAGCAGGCTAGCTACCCCTCCCGTGTCACCGCAGCCGCCATTGCTTAACCTCTTATCCACTTGGGCAAGCACCAACTGGCAAACACGTAGGCCTCCATTATGGTGGGTACTTGGCGTATGCTGCTGCACTTGTTGATCATGAACTGCCAAAGTGGCATAAGCTCCAATCTCATTATCTTGCTTTGCCAACTGGTTTAACAACCCATTAAAAGTGCCGGCACGGCAACCCAGCGCGCTAATAGCTGCTAGGCGCACAGGCACAGATTCTGTATTATCTGCTGCTATCGTGCAAAGGGAAGCAATAATAGATCCCCCACTTAAAACTCCTAACAGGTCAACCAGCCTCGCCCGTATTAGCGGATCCTCCTGAGATAACAACGCATTAATGACACACTGGGCAATCAGCTCTGGGTGCGAATCTGACCATTTTTCCAAGGTATGGTGGGCGTGCATCGTATCAATGCCACCAAAACTGAGTTGGTGTAATAATGGCGTTAGTGCAGCTGCTACTGGGTGCCTATTAGCTAGCCTCCAGGTGGCTTGGCGGCGGACACTAGCGTAATCATGCGTCAGGCAATTAATCAGGAGCTTGGTTGCATCTTGATGATGCAATTGAGCTGCTGATTCAATTGCTACCAGATTGGCCAGAGGTCCAGCTTCAGCCATGGCTTTAAAATCTTGGAGTAGAAGATGGCTATTTGGGTTATTTTTAGCGAATCTTGCAAGGTGAGAAGAGTGGCTTAGCATCCCTTCAAAATTAACTATTTCAGTCGCTTGGTTAAGCTCTTCAATTAAAATAGTCCCCATGCTAGCCTGAGTTGGCTGCACTATCTTTAAGGCCTGATAGTCAATATTTTGTTGCTGCATAGTCATTTTACCGCATGGGCAATGGTGTGAGCACTGCCAAGAATAGTTATACAAAAAATGATACTGTACAGCTAAATACTTGTACACCGATAATTTTTGTATAGCATTGATTTTTTGTATAGTTGTGTAAAAGTATGTATGGATTTCAATATGCTGCTTTAAATGAGCTAATAAGTAAGCTAAAAATATAAATCACCTTCGGTATAAGGTCATCTATTTAGCTGGGATATGAGCGCCATGGGTATTAGCCAGAAGTTACTAAACTATTTTAATCGTAAGAACTCGAAATCGACCCAAAAAAACCGCACACGGTTTAGAAATGATATTTGTAATCATTGGGATCTCGATTACATGTCTTCAGCCGAGCTAGAAGAGCGTCTGTTGGAAGATGTTGTTGAAACTACCATAGTTCACAAAAAAGAAGATCCGTCTTAACCTTGCCATTGGGCGGGCAATGCTTAGTGTGATGGGGTTTAACTTAGATTAAACATTGGTTCTGGTTTCATTGTCTTGCCTTAATAAATACCGTACAATATCTGCCCTGATTTAAGCATGTTTGACATGTGGTTAAATTAGCTGGGGTAATGCCCATTTCCGTGATGTCGCCACTTATGGCGCGTTGCATTGATGAATAGTAAGTGATTTCAAAACTTACACG
>TARA_B110000093_G_scaffold148963_2_pt1 | contig 17088 bp, 15 predicted proteins | sample TARA_B110000093 | Tara Oceans TARA_B110000093 (sample SAMEA4397390) | marine metagenome | biome: Polar Biome; feature: [MIX] marine epipelagic wind mixed layer (ENVO:01000061); material: water (ENVO:00002006), including particulate matter (ENVO:01000060) such as... | depth 10-100 m | reverse complement strand
GCCAGGACAGAAAATACGCATTGCTTTATCAACCGCCTATTGGCCTTTCATATGGCCCGCTACAAATAACCCAATTCTCACGCTTGCCAACAAACCCACTCGCCTATCCTTGCCACTCCGTACCAAACAAAACCTAAAACCAGTTCAGGTAGACCCACCTGTTGCTCCCCCTGCCTCAACGATTTCAACAAAGCGGACGCCAAAGTCTAAACGGGCGGTTAAATATGATTTACATCAGGACAAGACAACTCTGACAATCGAAGACGATCTTGGCGAAATTATTTACAAAAAGCACAATTTGGCAACTTCAGCAGCCAAGTATGAAAGCTATGAAATTCATACAGATGATCCACTATCTTCGAAAGCGCACATTATTTGGAAATTTGAATATGGCCGCGGTAAATGGGCGGTCCGAACTGTTACCGAAACAAAGATGACCTGTGATAAAGAACACTACTTTCTCACAGCGATAGTACGAGCTTATGAGCTTGAAAAAATAGTTTTTGAAAAGACCTTTAGCAAAAAAGTTTTGCGTGTAGGCTAATTCAAACGAGATTATAACCCATTAAAAAGACAGCCTGGAAGGTTTGGTTGGGCCAGAAATTTAAACTTTTTATAAATGCAAAACATCATAGCTTGATTAGATGTCACCACAGGCTTTCCTAAGTCTTTCTCAATCTTTTCTATTACCTCCACTGAACGCATATCAGTGCAACTGAGAACGATTGCTTGCGCGTTGGGATCGTCTGCTTGGACGGCAAGTTCATAGACTTCTTCTGGCGCAAGAGCACCCTGACCATAGCAGCCTAAGTCCCGTCCAATGTCAGCACGCGAAACAACTTCAAAACCACTCATTTCAAAAAAAGTAACTGCCTTTTCATTAACATTTCCTACGTAGGGTGATGAAAATCCAATACGTTCAATGTTGAGAGCATTAAGCCCAAAAACCAGAGACCCAGCTGCCGTGAATGCCGATGCCCCAAACTCAGCTTCAATCTTAATTGCTAGATCACGATCAAAACTAGGTCCATGGGTCAGGGTAGCAGATGTACAGGCATAAAGAATTGCGTTAGGCCGTGCCCCCGCGATCATTTCAAGATCATGATGCAAGTCAAACTGCCCAAGCTGGATCATCTGATTTGAATCAGGAATTGCGTCCGGCTCATATCCTCCAATACGCTGAAAATGCAGTGAACAATTTGGGGGGCACATTCCTATTAAATCAGACTCAAGATTTGTATTTGTAAACGGGACCAGGACACCAAGTCTTATGCCTCCGGGAGCCCAGCGGGTCATGAAAGCCTTTTATCCTCAAAAATGCTCATCATACCCAGCTCTCACGGGCGATACGGGCAAAATTTTCTCCTAAGATGCCTCTAATTTCGCTTTCAGAAATACCACGAGCCTGCATGCCATGTACAAGGTCTGGAATCTTAGATGGACCGGAATGCCCAATATTGAGAGTGTCATATTGTTGGCCGGTCGGCCAATAATCTGGTCGAGCTCGCAAAATAGCCCCAATATCAACAGTAACATCTGGAGTATAATCGAAGCCAAGCCCAACGTGGGTTGGCCCGGCAAGATCAATCAATCTAAACAAATGCCTCAGTAACCCCTCAGAACTTGAGTCATTGTCACCAACAAAAATTGCAAGTCCATTCAAACCTATTACACCACCCCTAGCGGCGCAGGCTCTTATTTGATCATCTTTAATGTTTCTTTGATGCTGCCAAACTGACGATGGATTAGAATGAGAAAACACTACTGGTGAACTTGAACGTTCGATCAGATCCATGCTGCTTAAGTAGCTGGTATGGCTTGCATCGACAATCATCCCAACTCGGTTCATTTCTGCTAATATTTCAATGCCGAATTTTGTTAATGGCATATCAATGTCGTGGCATCCCCCTGCTGCTGAATTATTTAAATTATAAGCAAACAACATCTGGCGAACACCAAGGGTGTGGTAAATTTCAACCATATTGACATCGCCTCCCATCGCATTCATGCCCTCGATGTCAAAGCTGACTGCAAGGCGGCCCGTGCTGCGCGCATTATCAATATCCGAGAGTGTTCCCGCTAACAAAAACTGATCAGGATGTGCAAGCAACCAACGCCGATAGGCCGCAAGTGTGGCAAGGGTTTCATCGCGCGACATAACGTCAAATCCAACATTTACGCTCAGATAATTGACATTGTCTTTATGCCAGTGCTCGAGGATTTTTAAGTCCATTTCTGGTGATGGAAACAGCCCCGCATGAGCGTCCCAGACAAGCGATCTTTTCGGCATCTTTGTCATAACGCCCCCATACCCACGTTGAGCTTGCCCTCGATAACCCAACTGGCCACACCACCAACCTGCAAGCGCTCAATGTGGCCACCCTTTTCTTCAATCCGCGTTGTCACGCGGCTGGGTCGACCAAGTTCCACTCCTTGTTCAGCACGAACTTTTAGAAGGCCGTTAGTGTCAGGATTAATTAAGCTCTTTCTCAGGAGATACGTTGCCAGGGCAGCATTAGTAGTGCCCGCTGCGGCTGATTCAGCCACGCCCACAGCTGGACAAAAGTCTCGAACGTGAACATCACAAGTTTGATCCACGACCTCCGTTGAAAAAGTAGCTACAGTTTCAAAGCCATTGGATACACAAAATTTAGCAAGTGCTGAAAAATCAGGCTGTAGTGCCTGCATTGCGGCAAGGTCACGCATTGGAAGGCAGAGATGGGTGAAATCTGCAGTCGCTACCTCCAGTGGTAATTTTCTCGATATGTCCCCAACACCAACACCTAAAATGCCTACCAGCTCATCAAGGTTGAGTTTCACTGCTGTAAAGTTCGCTGCTGTAACATCAAGCATAACCTCGACCCTTCCGGTCTTCGTCCGGCGACACTCCACAGACGCCTCCCCATTAGGAAAATTAAGAACAAACTCCCACCAACCGTCACCCTTACAGGATAATAGCTCCTGCTCGATCAGTTCTGTCATCAAGCAAACCGTCCCGTGCCCGCACATTGGTAACTCCATGACAGTAGAGAAAAACTGCACTTCAATCTGGTTATGGTTAATGGCGTTTACAAACGCAGTAGCTGGCGCACCAATTTCGCGTGCAATACCAATTCTATTTAAGGCCGTTATACCTGAGGCGTTTAAAACTACAGCCGCCTGACTGCCAGAATACGGGACTTCGGTGAACGCGTCATACATCGAAAAGGGAACAGATTTTTTTCGTTTAACTGATAGATCTTGTTTATCCATTTGGGTGTCCCCAAGTACTGTTGTCTATAAACTCTGCTGTCCCGATACTGACCCACGGGGAACTAAGGCCTTGACCAAATCCTGCATATCTATTTGGCCGATAGGCTTTTCCCCTTCGATTACCCTGAATTTAAACGAAGTATTACCTTCAGAACGGGCTATTAAGTGTTCTAGGGTATCTTTTGGGCTTACATCACCCGCGTATTTAGATTTTTTATCCAAAGGCGTCATCACAGAGCGGACCCGCAATACTCGCGCACGGTTTATATCACTAACAAAAGCCTCAATATAGGGATCAGTCGGCTTTACCAAGATGCCCTGTGGATCTCCTTGCTGGATAACAGCTCCATCTTTAAGAATGACGAGATGGTCAGCCAATCTCAGAGCTTCGTCCAGATCGTGAGTTATGAATACGATCGTCTTTTTCAGCTCTACATGCAATTCAAGTAATAGCTTTTGCATATCGCTACGGATCAAAGGATCAAGAGCAGAAAACGCCTCATCCATGAGCATTATATCAGAGTTCGACGTCAGTGCACGTGCAAGGCCTACCCTTTGCTGCATGCCACCGGAAAGTTGATGGGGATAGTGCTTTTCATAACCACCTAATCCGACCCGGTTGATCCAAACTTGCGCCTCTTTGTGACGCTCAATCTGCCCCACGCCACGCACTTCCAAGGGAAGTGCGGAATTATCAATTACGGTGCGGTGCGGAAGGAGTGCAAATTTCTGAAACACCATCGACATGCCTGTGCGTCGCTTGTCACGCAATGCTTCAGTATCAAGCAATAGTGCGTCATCACCATCAATTAATACCTGACCATTAGTTGGCTCAATTAATCTATTGATGTGGCGAATTAGCGTCGACTTTCCCGATCCAGAAAGTCCCATTACTACTGTTATTGCGCTCTCCCGGATATCGATTGAGATGTCCTGTAACCCCAATACATGACCAGTTTGGGCAAGTAATTCTTCCTTACCCATACCCGCTTTCACCTTTTCCAGTGCAGCTTTGGGATCCGAGCCAAAGATCTTGTAAAGGTTACGAATTTCTATTTTAGGGGAGTTTGCCATCATGCTACCTATTTATTTAAAAGTTTGATCAGTAGATACACGGGCAATCGCCGCTTTAGACACACGGTCTAAAATTACAGCAAGCAGGACGATCCCTAGCCCCGCTATCAGACCAACACCCAGCTCAAGATTACGAATGCCGCGTAGGACAAGAACACCGAGACCAGGCGCAGATACCAGTGAAGCGATTACCACCATTGCAAGGCTCATCATAATAGTTTGATTTACACCAGCCATGATATTGGGCAGAGCGAGCGGCAACTCAACCCCGAGGAGCTTCTGCCTAGGCGACATGCCAAAGGCGTTAGCCGCCTCAACAACGTCTTGATCCACAAGTCTGATCCCGAGGTCTGTGAGCCTAATCACCGGCACAATGGCGTAAACAATAATCGCAATCCCATATAGCTTTGGCTCGGTGACGCTGAACAAGAAAATTAGTGGAATTAAATATACAAATGTGGGTAGGGTCTGAAGCAGATCAAGAAGTGGGATCAAACCCCGCTGTAGCCTATTAGATTTAGCCATAGCAATTCCCACTGGCACCCCGAGCAAGATACATATCCCCGTGCACACGGCAATAATCGCCAGTGTTTGCAAAGCAGCATCGAGGTGATCAATAAAACCTAGAAATACAAATGACAGTGTCACAAAAGCAGTAACCACAACCGAACGACACACATACCAAACAAATAATAAGATCAATGGAATAATGATCCACCAAGGCGCCGCCAGAAAGCTGAATAAAGCTAATTCTAAAAGCCAAGAAAGAGGCTGAGTTAGTGGATCCAGCACAGATTTCAAGACGTCTTTAACGTTGAGAAAAGCGTCCTCTACTGCAGCTGTGAATTCTCGGGACTGGGGAAATGACGAACATGCCTGATAGAGTTCATCCATCGAGGGGAACGGAAAAATAGGTCCGCTGTTTGCGGTTTCTGGGTTGGTTTTAGCCAACAAACTGGCCATCGATAAGTTTGCAGTTCCGGGCGCCGAGTCACACCAAACCCTTAATCCAAGACCATTAAACAAGCTATCATAGAACGCCATTTTTTATTCCTCATAAAAGACAAAGGCACACAAATTGTGTGCCTTTGCTAATTTATTACATCTTGAGACGTCTACTGTAGTAGCGCCGCAAGTTTGCCGCGAGCGGAATCGTTGATCCAGCTCTTCCATATGTCTTGTTGGGTGGACAGGAAGTAAACAGCAGCCTCATCACCAGTGGCTTTGTTCTCATCTTGCCAAGCGAGAAGACCATTCATCATGGCATTGGTAAACGAGAGGTTGCGCATTACATCCGCCTCAGCTGGATGGCTCGCCTCAAAGGTATCGGTGACAACAGTCGTGACAACACTACTTGGCCAATTTTGGACCATAGGAGTTGCACAATTCACGTCTGAATTACAAGCCTGTTGCGCAGGATCATGACTACCTAATGCCACTTGAACCATTGGGTATTTTCCTAATACCAAACTAGGTGACCAATAATAACCAAACCACGGCTCCTTAGAGGAATATGCAGAAGCAATTGACGCAGTGAGGGTCTCTCCTGATCCATGTACAAAATCTTCAACGCCCGAAGCTTCAAAACCACCAGCTTTGGCGACATTTGTAGCAATAACTTGACACGTCCATCCGACAGGACAGTTATGCATTCTATTTCCAACCAAATCTGGATTGGCTAACACACCTTCGATGGTCAACAACTCTGGATGAGCCTCAGCCAAATAGACTGGAATCCAGAGACCCTCAACGCCTCCGTCTGAAAGAACATGCGTCAATTCATTGATTTTGCCCGCTTCCAAAAGTGGTATGTAAGCCGGAGCGCCATTTGTCCAAACCTCAGTAATTATGTCGGGTTCTCCAGTTTCAGAAACTGAGGCAAGTGCTGGCGTGGAGGCCGAGGGTACAACCGTGATGGAGCAACCATACCCTTGCTCAAGCAAGAATTTAGCAACTTGGGTTACAATAACTGCTGATCCCCAATCCATTTCGGTAATAGAGACTTCACCGCAATCCTGCGCTTGTGCTGACCCAGCAGAAAGTCCCGCAACTAATGCACAAGAAATTGCAAATTTCTTTATATTTAACATAGAATTCTCCCTAAATTTTTTCTGTTTATATTATTTTATAGTTTCATTTTTTTTAAAAAATGCAAGCTTAATAAAAAATAGTAATCCAATTAAACTTAATTAGTGCATACTAATTAAGTTTAATTAACGTAACGTTACAGTTGTTTCAAAACTTCTCAAATACTGGCACGTCATCCCTCGGCAGCCATGTGAACTAAGGCATCTACCGCACAGATCTTTTCAGAATAAACAAACAATGGGTTTATTTCGATTTCTACTATGGTGTGGCAGTTTTCAAGATAAGCAATGCACATCTGGTAAATCTGGGCTGCTATCTTATGGATATCCACGGTTGCGCCACCACGAAACCCCTCAAGCAAACGTCCAACACGTAAACCTAAAAGGGCTCTTGTTATCTCAACTGTAGAAGTTGGTAGGAGTAGAGTTATGGTGTCAGCCACTAACTCAACCAAGACCCCCCCACTACCGAGCACTAACGCCATCCCAAACTGAGGGTCTCTGCGCAGTGTTACAATTAATTCAGCCACAGGGGTAGGCGACATCGCCTCTACAAGAAATTGGTTTGTGATTGCATTTGGATTAAAGGCGACCACGTCAAGTTTCATTTGAGCCACGGCAGCATTAACCATCTCTGCATCATTAAGGCTCAACGCTATTGCCCCAGCTTCAGTTTTATGAGCCAGAAGTGGGCCAATCATCTTGAGCACTACTGGGTACCCAACCTCATCTGCTGCCTTACAGACGTCAGAAGCCGAAACAACACAGCCCTCTGGCACAACAAATCCGTTGGCTATCAGCCACTTCTTACCCTCATCTTCAGTTGCCATCACGTACTCACACCAATGCAGAGCTGGCAATAAAGGTTTTGGTTTCTCTGATAGCAACCGGACGCGCTCTTGCGACCATGCGGCAGACGCACAAATGGCATTTAAAGTTTCATGAATACCCTGCATGGGCGCCACCCCCTCAGAAATTAGAAGCTGGCGGGTTTCCAGGTCCATATTTTCTGGCAAAGTAGCACAAATCGTAGCGGGAAGACCTTTTTCCTTGGTCGCGCGTGCAAATGCGACAGCATCTCTCTGATAATATATCTTAGAGCTGTCCAGCCCTGCTGCTGGGTAGTCCTGAACCAAAACTGCAGAATCTGCTTCGATAGCAGCAACAGCTTTTGAAAAAACTGGATAAGTCAGATCTGCTTGTCCCCAGATTGGGGTCGTATAGTCCAGCGGGTTGGAAACAGTTGCAATTTTTGGCAACAAAGCTGCGAGATCAACTTCTTGTGCCGGATCGACTGGCAAAAAACTGAGGCCAATCTTTTCGGCGTAATCGGCGAGCATAGTTGCACCCCCCCCTGAGCAGGTGAACCCCGCTAAGCGCCTACCTTTGGGCGCACCTACAACGCACAAAAGCTTCAACGTTTCTAGAAATTGAGAGGGGTTAGAGACACTGATAATACCACTGCGCGCAAACAACGCCTCGTAAAGCTCAGCAGAACCAGACAACGATCCTGTATGGCTTACAGTCAACTCAGACCCGATAGTGGAGCTGCCAGTCTTGAGTACAACCACCGGAATACCTTTAGATAGTGCTTTAAAAGCGGCACGTTCAAACCGTGGAATATCCTGCAGGCCCTCAATGTGTAATCCAATTGCTCGCACTGCTGGGTCGTCTGCAAAAAATTCCAAAAAATCTTCCTGACCCAGCACCGCCTGGTTGCCTGCAGAAACCATATATGCCAGTGGCAGTGAGCGCTGGCTCATGGTGATGTCAGATGAAAACATCCCTGATTGGGTGATGATCGCAGCGCCATATCCGGGTGACCAGCCACCGTGCTCAAATGACCACAGGGCGGAATTGTCGATATAATTTATAATTCCATAACAATTGGGGCCAATTAGGGCCATGTCACCAGTAGCCCTAACTAAATCTTTTTCGGCTTGCGCATCGCCTGCTTCTTTAAACCCAGCAGAGAAGCAAACTACACCTCCAACACCAATTAGAGCGAGGCTCCGCAAAGCCTCAACCACATCACCAGCAGGGATGGCCAAGTAGACGGCATCAGGGACGACCGGTAGATCCGCTATTGAAGCAACACATGGAACGCCATCTAAATCTGATCGCTTTGGGTTTACAGCCCACATTTGTCCATCAAACCCACGGCGGCGCGCCTCATTTATGGCAATCATGGCATAGCGGCCACCCATAAAAGCAATGTGGCGTGGCTTAAGGAGCCGTTGGAAATTTGCACGTCGAAGAGGGGTCATGCACCCAAGGGGCGTAGAATTGAGCGTGTAATAATGTGCCTTTGTATTTCAGACGTTCCATCCCAGATACGCTCCAGTCGACTGTCACGCCAAAAGCGCTGAATTGGCATCTCTTCCATGAGGCCCATGCCGCCAAAAATTTGTACCGCATCATCTGCAATTTTATTCAGCATCTCAGAACAAAACACTTTAATCATCGCAGCATCTGCATCACTCATGGAGCCACTTTGTGCACGGGCCACGGCGTCGTTGACTAAAAGGTCTGCCGCACGCAAGTTCATCGCACCATCTGCCAAACGAAAGCCAGTGGCTTGGAAAGTCCCAATGGGCTTGCCAAACTGTTTTCGAGTTGCAGCCCATTCAGTTGCCATATTTAAAATACGCTCAGCTTTACCACAGCAGGTGGCTCCGACCCAAATGCGGCCCATACCCAGCCACTTTCCTGCCAGCTCAAGCCCAAGACCTTCTTCACCCAAAACTTGTCCTGCACCCAACCGGACGTCATCAAAATGCAACTCAAAAGTTTTATACCCTCTATAACTGACGCACCGAGTGCCCTCACGACAATCAAAGCCAGCTGTACCAACGTCCACTAGAAATGCAGTGACCCGCTTGCGCGGCCCCCGCGGAGTTTCATCCTCACCTGTGGCCGCAAAAACAATTGCAAAGTCAGGCATACAGGGCCCCGAAATAAAATGTTTAGAGCCGTTAAGTATCCAGTCATCTCCATCGCGTCGTGCATTTGACTTCATGCCCATCACGTCTGACCCTGCGTCAGGCTCAGACAGAGCAAATAGCTCTCGTTTTTCTCCTCGCACCGCGGGCAGAAGGTAGCGCTCCCGCTGATCACCCTCGCAGGCCATCAACAATTCAGTGGGACGTGCCGCCCAACTTTGCAGAGCATGGCTAGTCTTGCCATACTCACGCTCGATCAGCGACATCGGGCCGTAGCCCAGGCCACCGCCACCCACCTCCTCAGGCAAATTACAGGCAAAGAGGCCCAGTTCCTTCGACTTCGCTTCAATCGACCGACCTATCTCTTCAGACACATAGCCAAGGCGGTCAACTTCTTCTTCATGAGGAAACATCTCAGTCTCAACAAAGCGGCGGGTAGTATCAGTCAAAAGGTCTATTTCGTGGTTTGTTTCCATGTCTATTGGGTCCTTGTTTAATATAAAGTGTCCTGGTCATCTCAGCGATTAGTTCGCATCGACGACAAAACAAAAAACTTACTTTCGATTAAGGCAAAGGCTTGTCACCACTACCTCAAATTTCCTAAGGGTCTAATAATCAGAATATTTCAAGACGCCTGCAGTTAATTTATTAACTATCTGCCCCTCGCAAATTCAACTTATTCCGCGCTTCTTGTGGTGTAACGACACGAGCCCCCATTCGCTCAATGATTTCGCGTGCACGAGTGACTAATTGCGCGTTCGTCGCTAACACACCACGCTCAAGGTAAATGTTATCCTCTAAGCCTACGCGTACGTTACCTCCCAGAGCGACTGCCGCCGCCATCATTGGCATTTGGCCACGGCCAATACCAAAACTGGCCCAGCTGGCACCAGGTGGCAATTGCGACTTCATTGCAACCATTGTTTCAACAGTTTGCTCAGCTCCCCAGGGAATGCCAAGACATAGCTGGAACATGGCGGGCTCGTTAATCAATCCTTCTGAAATCATAGCTTTTGCGAAGCGAATATGTCCAAGTTCAAAGACCTCCATCTCAGGCTTCACCCCCCATTCGCGCGCCATCGTGGCCATTTTACGCAAAGTAGGTGGCGTAGAAATATAAATCATATCTGTATCTGAAAAATTCAATGTGCCACAATCAAGTGAACAGATTTCAGGCAAACACTCCTTAATATGTGCCAACCGTTCTTCCGGACCAATCATGTCAGTTCCAGGACCAGGCAGAGCTGGGTCAGACGGATCAGAGATCCAATCTCCACCCATACCACCAGTGATATTTATAACTATATCAGTATCGCTGTCACGCACTCGATCGACAATTTCTTTGAATAACTTTGGGTCCCGAGATCCCAACCCTGTTTCAGGATCTCTGGCATGGATATGAGCAATTGAGGCACCAGCTTTTGCGGCATCAATTGCAGCATCGGCAATGTCTTTTGGTGTTACCGGAACATGCAAACTTTTGCCGGTGGTATCGCCTGCTCCAGTGACCGCACAAGTCAGAACTACGTCATACTGCATTTTATCCTCCCAAGTTTATCTATCTTGACTGAAAAAGTGGATATATTTTTGTCGATTATCCGCCACAGATTAGGTTAGAGTGGCGAAAAAACGCACCAAGAGAAAGCCTACAACTATGGACATTGATATTTTACCAAAAATGGTGCGAGCCCAAACACATATGGTTTTTATAGTCGTTCCTAGGTTCAACATTACCACTTTAATTACAATGATTGAGACACTTCGAATCGCAAACTACCTGACCTCCTCCCCTATATTCTCGTGGGAAGTAGCTTCGTTTGACGGTACAAAGATTACAGCGAGCAATGGAATGACTGCGACAGTTGAGGTTGCAACTGACAAGCTTATGCCTGCAGAATTTGTCTTCATTTTGGGTAGCTGGGGTACCGAGCATTACAATAACCGGTACCTTACAGCATGGCTCAGAAAACGTGCCCGTGCCGGTGAACGCATCTGTGGCGTGGAGTTGGGGTCATACATTGTTGCACGCGCTGGTTTACTGGACGGCAAGCCAGCAACTACACATTGGTCTTGGCTAAATGGTTTCAAAGAGAATTTTGATCGCGTTGAAGTTCAGGAGAGCCTCTTCACGCTCGACAGCAAGGTTATGACTTGTTCGGGCGGACTGGCTGGCGTCGATCTAATGTTGCGCCTAATCGAGGAGATTAGTGGCAGCAGTTTTTCTGGTGAAATCGCTGATCAAATGCTGCACCACCCAATCCGCAGCGCCACATTTCCTCAGCGCAGCACAATGGGGCGCAGCACTGAGACAATGCTGCCGCTATTACGCGAGGCAATGACTTTAATCGAGAACAACATCGAAGAACCGCTCACTGTGCCACAGATTGCAAATTTTTTAGGCGTCTCACAAAGACAACTAGAAAGGCAGTTTAAAAAAAATGTTGGATGCACAGTGGTGCAATTTGGCCTTTTACGGCGGTTACAAAATGCCCGCCTATTGCTCATATCAACTGAACTTAGTATCCGTCAGATAGCCACGGCTTCTGGCTTTAATACGCTGTCACATTTCGCATATTCTTTTGGTAAATTCTTCGGTCGGCGTCCTTCAGATTACCGAGAGGCATGGCCAACGAATGAACCAGCTCCCAGCTGGCCAGGATCGCTGTCAGACTTTCTGGATACGCTTAACGGACATCCCTCAAAAAAATCAATTTGAACGCGCCAGGCGAAGGGCATTCAGAACGCCAACAATTTCACGGTCACGTTGAGCTACCATGTCTTCAAAATGTTGACCCTTGGCCACAGCATTACAGCCATCGACCATGCGATCACGTAAGTCTTTGGTCAATTCTGGCGCCTCAAGCCGTGTCCACGGCAATTTTAATGCAGGGCCAAACTGATCCAAATTAGTTGCCATGCCACCTTCACCACATGCAACGTGAAATGCCATACACTGGCCCTGCGCAGCCATCCGCGGGGCTGGGCCATTCATTAATGCAATATCAATATCTTCGGGCGTTGCCTCATCGTTGGCAACCATATGCAATGCCTCACGCCATAGTGCCTCTTGTAGACGTGTCGCAACAAAACCAGGGATTTCTTTTTTCATCATGAGAGGTGCTTTGCCGGCAACTTTATAAAACTTACCAGCCCAGGCAACTGCCTCTGGTACGGTTTTATTTCCCCCAACAATCTCGACTAATGGTAAAAGATAAGGCGGGTTGAATGGATGGCCAATGACCGTACGTTCAGGAGTTATGCAGTCAACTTGAATATCACTCATCATTAGACCAGAGGTTGATGATCCAATCACAACAGAGGATGGTAAGATCGCTCCCATTTTTTTGTAAAGTGCCTGCTTGATTTCAAGACGCTCTGGTCCACTTTCTTGCACAAATTCAGCCCCATCAAGTGCCTCTTCCAGATCAGTAACAATGCGCAGCCGATCCATAGACGCGCCTGGAGATAGCCCCAGAGCAGTCAAGCTTACCCAAGCCGTATTAAGGATAGACATAAATGCATCCGTTTCGCCCTCATCATGAAGGTAAGCAGTCACGTCATAGCCACGCGCAAGGAAGTGTGCCGTCCACCCACCGCCAATTGGGCCTGCGCCTAGGCTTGAGACACGCGTTACAGATTCAGGGTCGCAATACATCACTCACCTTTAAAGTTTGGGTCACGCTTTTCAACAAAGGCAGCCACACCCTCTTTTGCATCGTCAGATTTTAGCATCCTGCGATACGTTGGCATCGGTTCAGTACGCATTTTGTGAAAGGCATTTTCCAAGGATACACATTCGATTTCACGCTGTACTTCTTTTACCGACTGCATAGCTAGAGGTGCCGACCAGGCAATAGATGCCGCCCATTCGCGCGCGGCATCCATAAGCTCCTCCTTAGGAACAACCTTATTAACCAATCCATAGTGCGCTGCCTCTGCGGATGTCATTCGGCGCCCCAACAAAAACATTTCCATAGCAATATTGTGGGGAATTCGACGCGGCAGGCGCTGAAGCGCACCAGCGTCTGGTACAATCCCTAAGGGCATTTCTGGAAGTCCAAATTCCACATGTTCAGCAGCTATTATGAGATCACAAGCCATTGCCATCTCAAACCCACCACCGATAGCCAGCCCATTGACAGCTGCAATGACGGGTTTGTTTAGCGACCAGTTCTCAGTCAAACCTGTAAAACCACCAAAGCCATATTCATCTGCTTCCCACCAGTTATCAAGCTGCATTTCACCATCATTAAGTGCCTTTAAGTCCCACCCAGCGGAAAAAATTTTCTCCCCACCTCCTGTTAGGATTGCACAGCGTAAATCTTTATCTTCATGCAGTTCCTGAAATGCCGCAGCTAGAGCCTGCGAAGTTGGTACATCAATGGCGTTAACCTTAGCACGCTCTAACTTAACCTCTAATACATGGCCCTCACGATGGACCGTCACACCTTCTGACATCTAGGGCCTCCTTATCGAAATTCAGGGATAACTTCGTCACAAAAAAGTTTAAGAGAACGTTTCTGCGCCTCGTGGCCAAGTCCCATCGAGGCGTAGTAGATAAACTCATCTACTCCAAGCTTCTCATATGTTTTGACTTTACCAATTACAGTTTCAGGCGAACCAAACATCAGGTTCTGCTCCAACATCGCTGGATCATACTGCTCCCGCCCTTCCAACTCGTGGAGTGGAATTTCTTTAGGGAAACCATTTTTAACATCGTCCAAATTCCGGTAAAGGTTTTCAAATTGTCCCAGAACGCGAGTAATGGCTTTAATGGCCTCATCTTTATCTGCCTGATTTTCATATACAGCAGTATGACGCATTAAAGCGAAGATTGGGTCCGCAGTGCTACCGTGTTTTACTATTGATTCGTCCAACTGGCGTCTATAAAGTTCAGCTTCGGCATGTGGACGAGTAAACGGCCAGCACATGATATTGGCATTATTGGCAACGGCATAATCATAAGTAATAGGCGATCGAGCAGCCACCCAAATCCGTGGATCACTCTGGAGTGGCTTAGGCACCGAAGTGGATGTTGGAAACTTCCAATATTCCCCATCATGAGCGTAATCGCCCTTCCATAGAGCCAAGACAGCAGGCAACATTTCCTGCATATACTTATAACTATCAGTCTGAAGCAGGCCTGGCTTCATTCGATCAAATTCACGTTGATAAGCGCCAGAACCGATACCAAACTCTAATCGACCACCGCTAATAAGATCAAGAAACGCTGCCTCTCCTGCTAAATTGATGGGGTGCCAGTATGCAGCATTAACCACTGCAGTTCCAAGACGAATTTTGCTGGTCTCACCAGCCCACCAGGTCAAAATCTGAAACGGATTAGGGGCAATCGTCATCTCCAGAGCGTGGTGTTCAGCAGCCCATACTATCTCAAAACCACCCTCTTCAGCCATTTGTACCATTTCAAGAGTGTGCCGAGCCACGTCTTTCATGTCGAGACTACTGTCCAAACGTTCCAGATTTACGGCCAGTTGAAATTTCATTTCAGTTTTCTCCCTTGAGTATTACGGCGCATCTGCAGCATTCCAAAATAGATCTAAACCCAATCTTGGCCATCACCGCATCACGAACGGGTTTGACATTGGTTCGTCAGACGTATTCATCCAAATCGTCTTCGGCCTAGTGTAATCATAGATAGCTTGAAATCCACTTTCGCGGCCATACCCAGACCCTTTTACTCCGCCAAACTCCGCTATGGGAGAGACGACGCGGTAAGTGTTCACCCATACAATACCTGCCCTTATTAAGTTGGCCATTCTAAGCGAACGCGCTGAATTTTGAGTGAAAATTCCTGCAGCAAGCCCATGTTCAGTATCATTGGCAAGGGCAAGTACTTCCTCCTCAGTTTTGAAGCGCTGGACACACAGAACGGGCCCAAAAAGTTCAGTATCCACAATACGCAAATCCTGGTTTGGACATTCAATTATTGTGGGCTCGTAGAACAAGCCCAATTTATCTGCTGGTTGTTTGCCACCCGCGAGTATTTTAGCGCCCTCCGCCTTTGCATGAGCTACCTCGCGTTCAATATTTTCCAACTGGCCAGTCGTACATAGTGGACCCATTTGGGTTTCTTCCTCTAGCGGGTCACCAATAATAATCTTACGCGTGAGGGCTAGCATTCTATCAAGGAATTCTTCCGCAATATCTTCATGTAAATACAGTCGCGATCCAGCCACGCAGCTTTGTCCAGTGGCACCAAAAATACCCGCGATTGATGCATTTACAGCACTTTCAATATTGGCGTCATCAAATACTATGAAAGGAGACTTTCCTCCAAGCTCAAGAGAGACCTCCGCAAAGTTACTTTTAACATTTTCAAGAACGTGACGAGCTGCATTTGATCCCCCAGTAAACGATACCCGTGCAACATGCGGGTGAGAGGTTAACACTCGGCCACAAGGTTCACCGTGACCTGTAACAATGTTAACGACACCCGGTGGAATACCAGCCGCCTCAATTAGCTTTCCAAATTCCAGCATCGCGGCGCTGGCGTGTTCAGAGGCCTTGAGAACTACTGTGTTCCCCGCCGCTAATGCGGGACCAATTTTGACTGCCACCAAGAAAAGTTGTGAATTCCACGGTACGACGGCTGCAACTACCCCGAGCGGTTCCCTCTTGGTGAACACAAACATATCAGGTTTATCAATTGGTAGGGTCTCACCATTGACCTTGTCCGCACAGCCCGCAAAAAAGTGAAAAAATTCCGCAATGTACTTTGCTTGCCAACGGGTTTCCTTCAGCATTTTTCCAGTGTCTACTGACTCTGTCCTACCTAAACTTTCAGATTTTTCGGCTAGTAAATCACCCAGCTTGCGAAGGCATTTACCACGCTCGGTCGGCGTCATTTTAGACCATGGACCTTCACTAAAAGCATAGTGTGCAGAAGCAACGGCGCGGTTCACGTCTGCTTCTGTCGCCTCTGGAACACGGCTCCAGACTTCGCCCGTACTGGGGTTCACACTATCAAACATGACACCATCCGATGCGTCGACCCAATCACCATTGATCAACATTTGATAATTTTTGATGTTAGTCATTTCAGGAACTCCCATTTCCTGATTCCCATACAAGGCCGCTTTCACTATTCGCGTTCGGGAAAAAGCGACACATGTTGACGAAAAATCCCAAAGTGTCTCAGCGCAATCAGGGCACGCTAAATAGAGGAGGTCTTTAAATGGTTAATAAAAAGCAAGTCATTGGGGAGCCACTTAAAATTAATGGGCGAACTTTATCTCTGTCCAGAGCCATCCGCGCAGGTGATTTTGTATTTTTAACCGGCCAAATTCCAATGCGTGATGGTGCCCCGATGACCGATGGCACCGTACAAGAACAAACCCGCGCCGTTCTTGATGATATTACGGCGACACTTTCTCAGGCCGGATGTGTGCGCGCTGATGTCGTGAAGGCAATGGTGTGGCTACGTGAACGGGTCGACTTTCCTGGTTTTAATGAAGTCTATGGTGAGTATTTCCCAGTCGAACCACCAACGCGGTCAGCTATTGTCAGTAATTTATTAGTCGACGCCCGGGTTGAAGTTGAAGTAATGGCCTACCGTCCGTTGGGAGATACTAAGTGACCAATATAGCACCAGACGGAACCCAATATGAACTGACAGGGCCGCACGGTGCGCCAGTAGTGATATTGATCCATGGTCTTGGGCTTAACAATGACTGTTGGCAGTGGCTGATCCCTAGTCTTAAAGATACTTACCA
>TARA_B110000093_G_scaffold105735_1_pt1 | contig 17200 bp, 17 predicted proteins | sample TARA_B110000093 | Tara Oceans TARA_B110000093 (sample SAMEA4397390) | marine metagenome | biome: Polar Biome; feature: [MIX] marine epipelagic wind mixed layer (ENVO:01000061); material: water (ENVO:00002006), including particulate matter (ENVO:01000060) such as... | depth 10-100 m | reverse complement strand
CCCGGAATGACAGAGACTTCGCTTTTCCCGCAGGCAGTGCTGGCAACCGAGGCGACCTTGCCCGAGACTTACCTAGCGCTAGTGAAGATGGCCCAAAAAAGCTAGTTTTTACCCTTGATGTCCTGGATTATGCGCCTCAAGTCCACTAGGTTTCCAAATTCGATGACCATTTGGCCCTTCTTGCGCCCAATGCTTATCTTGACAACTGTATTTAGGTGGTCTCCCACTTCCTCCGCCAGCTCCTTGAGCATGTCCTGCTTGCCGCCCGGCCTAATTGTGGCCTTGCCGAGCCTCACCTTGGCGCCAGAAACTATCTCTTCGAGTCCTCGAACCGAAATACCTTCGCGAATGACCCGGTTGGCTAGCTCACGCATCGTGGTCTCATCGTTGGTTGACAGCAACGCCCTGGCATGGCCCGCGCTTAGAACGCCTGCAGCTACCTTGTCCTGAACATCCATTGGCAACTTGAGTAATCGCAAGGTATTCGTGATTTGCGGTCTGGAGCGGCCAAGCTTGTCAGCCAACTGATCCTGCGTGGTCCCAAAGTCCTCAAGCATCTGCTTGTAGGCAGAGGCTTCTTCCAAGGGGTTTAGGTTTGCGCGGTGAATGTTCTCAAGCAACGCGTCACGAAGCATGTTCTCGTCAGCCGTTTCGCGAACAACGGCCGGGATAGACACAAGCCCGGCCTCCTTCGATGCTCGAAGCCTTCGCTCGCCCATAATTAGTTCATAGCCGGCGCCAAGTGGGCGAACGACAATAGGCTGCAAGACACCGAATTCGCGGATGGAGTGAACTAGCTCTGCGAAGGCATCGGCTTCAAAGACCGTTCTTGGCTGCTGGGGGTTTGGTGTTATTTGGTCCAGGTCCAGCTGGCCCAATCTGGCACCAGGCGCAACTTCAACACCTATTGGCTGTTTATTGTCAGAACCGAAGAAGACATCGACCGCATTTCGGTCGCCCTCAGGAATCAAAGAACCGATGCCTCTTCCAAGGCCACCGCGGCGTTCGGGGCGTTTACTCGTAGTCATACGTGTTCTCCTCGCTGAGCCAGCTCGATAGCAGCTTCCTGGTAGGCCAGGGAGCCCGAATTCTTAGGATCAAAGGTAATTGCAGTCTGGCCGTAGCTCGGAGCCTCAGAAAGCCGCACAGAGCGCGGAATAGTTGCTGCAAGTGTCTGCTCGGGGAAGTACTTGCGAACCTCATTGGCGACGTCGGTGCTGAGATTGGTCCTGTTATCGAACATCGTCAGCAGGATTGAACTAATGTCGAGGCTTGGGTTCAAGGCTTTCTTCACTCGCTCGATGTTGGCGATGAGTTGAGTTACCCCCTCGAGGGCGTAATACTCGCACTGAATCGGCACTAAAACCTCGGTCGCAGCGACCAGAGCATTCACTGTCAGCAAACCAAGGCTAGGTGGCGAGTCGATGAAAATAAAATCTATTCGGGGAGACGTCTGGTTGACATAGGTTTCCAAAGCCGAGGCTAAAACCTTCTCGCGTTGACTTGCGCTAACCATGTCGATCTCAGCGCCGGCAAGATTAATGCTGGCCGGTAAACAAAATAAGTTTTCGTGCTCTGGGCTCTGCTGAACCAAAGGCCCAACTGCTGACCCATCGACCAAAACTTCGTAGCTTCCGGGGACCCCGTTGTGGTGTTCAACTCCAAGTGCAGTAGATGCGTTGCCTTGTGGATCAAGATCAATCACCAAAACCCTGAGGCCCTTGGTTGCAAGGGCTGCGGCAATGTTAACCGCGGTCGTGGTTTTACCGACACCGCCCTTTTGGTTCGAAACTGTGATGATTCGGGTCTTTGCCGGCGCAGTCAGCCTGGCGGCTTCAACTCGCTTAGCACGCTCAGTATTGAGAGTGATTTCCCTTAGGATTGGGGCCCTGACATCTTGCTGGCTACTCATGATCGCCGCCAGTAGATGTTTCACGTGAAACATGCTCAGTTTCGTTGCCGGGGGATTGCTGCCAGCCAGTTGGCTCCGGAGATTGCTCGTCGCGGTGTTTTGGATAGCCCAACCCCTGTGCAACGCTCGGTTTGGTGATCGAAGTCTCTTCCGCTGGTTGTTCAGTCATTTTCCTCAAGCCTTTAACCTAATACGGACAACAGTCGCAGTTTCCGGTGCTTTATTCAAACCCAGAGTAAGTATCTCAGGAGTATCGAACCCGAGTAGCTCAAGGCGCTCGGTTGCAGCAATAATCTCCTCCGGGGCCTTTGAGCCCTTGAGCGCTAGCACTGTTTTTCCCGAAGAGCCTCTAATAAGCGGACTAAGTAGACGAATCAACTTATCCAGAGCCGCGACAGCCCTTGCGGTGGCGATATCGAAATCAGTGCGATGAACGTCCTCGGCTCTTGCGCGAACCACTGAGACGTTCTCTAGTCCAAGTTCAGTAACCGCAGCCGATAACCAGTTAGCCCTGCGCTCCATCGGTTCAACCAAGGTGAAGTGAGAGTTGGGAGCGGCAATAGCCATAGGGATCCCCGGCAGGCCTGCGCCGCTTCCGACGTCAACGACCTTTTGACCCGGTTCAACTAGCTCGGCTAGCAGTCCACCGCTTATTACGTGACGGCTCCATAATTGAGGAAGCTCACGTGGCCCGAGTAGACCGAAAGTCTCTGAGTCTTTGGCTAATAACGCCGTGTAAACACGAGCCAGAGAAATGTTTGACCCGAATAGTTCCTTGGCGAAGGCCGGTTCGAGTTCAACCTGGCTTGGCTCGTTCAAGTCACCACAAGTTTCACGTGAAACATTTAGGGCTTGCGAACAACTATGTGGCGGTCACGACCTTGGCCTTCGGACTCCGAAACGAAGCCTGCTTCCGACACCATGTCGTGCACTTGCTTGCGATCGTAGGAGGTCATTGGCTTTAGGTGCTGCTCGCTGTCAGACCCCTCTAGCTTTTCAATGGTTCGCTCTACAAGCTGCTTGAGCTTGTCGGTCTTTGCCTGGCGCGATCCACCAATGTCGAGAATCAATCTGCTCATCTCGCCGGTCTTGGCCTGAACTGCCAGGCGTGCGAGCTCTTGAACTGCTTCGACAGTGTCGGGGTCAGAGATCTTGCCCAGGTTTGACTTTGCATCACTCTGAACGCTTATGTAAACGCGCTCCTTCTTAAACTCAATCTCCAGATCGCCGTCTAGGTCCGCTACATCTAAGAACTCTTCGATGAAGTCCGCTGCGATTTCGCCTTGCTGTTCCAGTTCTTTTTCTTCGCTCATTTACTTCTTCTTCTTTTTCTTGGATCGGTTTTTGCTAACTGGCTGGTTACGCTGACGAACTTCTGGCTCGGGCGTCTCCTCCTCGATAGCTGGGGTGGTCTCTAGTTTGGGCAGCTTGCCCCTGCGCTCCAGTCGCTCCTGTCGCGCTTTGTGCGCTGGTGAACCGGGGGTAGGCATGTTGCGAATAACAATGAATTGCTGGCCCATGGTCCAGAAGTTGGAAACCAACCAGTAGGTCATAACACCCAGGGGGAAGGTCAGTCCGGAAAACAGGAAGACCGCTGGAAGTGTGTAGAGCATGATCTTCTGGGTCCGCATGAACTGGCTGTTTTGAGTCTCTGGGTTTTGGTTCTTAGCCATGATCTGCTTCTGGGTGATGAACTGCGAGGAAGACATCAGCACAATCATGATGGCGGCAATTACCTTCACGTTTATGTCATCAGACCCGAAGAAGGTGTCAGACAAAGTCGCTCCAAATAATTTGGCCTGCGAAAACGACTGAGCCAGGCTTTCGGTTAGAACTCCGACCCCGGCTTCGTTTCGCTGGGCACCATTGAGAACGTAAAACAGGCTAATAAAGATTGGCATCTGTAAAATAAGCGGAAGACAGGAGCTAAGGGGGTTGGAGCCAGTCTCCTTATAGAGGGCCATCTGCTCTTTGGCGAATCGCTCTCGTGAGTCTTTATCCGTCTTGCCCTTGTACTTCTTCTGAAGTTTGGCAAGTTGTGGCTGAACCATCATCATGTTTCGCTGGCTCTTGATTTGACGAACAAAGACAGGTATCAAGGCAGCGCGTACGACCAAAACTAAACCGACGATTGCCAGGACCCACGATCCACCGGAGTCGAACGAAAAGCCAATGGAACTGAAGACCGTGTGAAAACTCACAAGAATTAGTTCAATGAGCCACTTAATTGGCCATAACAGATCCACAATTACCTCTTTATTTCTGAACTAGCGGGTGAACTAAATCCTAGCTGGCTTATGGATATCCAGTTGGGCCCACTTACTACCTCATCCACCCCGCCGGCCGACCACGGGTTACAACGTAGAACGCGCCAACCAGTAAGAGGGATAGCGCGCAACACACCAAGGCGCTGAAGGGAGTGAAGACCGTAGGTGGAACATGAGGGGTAGTAACGACAGACGTCTCCGTAAAGCGGGGAGATAATTTTTCTGTAAACCAACACCAAAGCAATCAAGATGTTTCTGGGCACGAGAAGCAAAACACAAAGAGATTTCATTTCTCAGTCCGCTCCATGAGTTTCAGTATTGAAACCTTCAGATCTTCAAAGCTGAGATTGGTGGCGCCGGGTCGGTATCGCACGACGCCGTGAATTTGTGGCTTTCCAACAATCTGCTCACTAAGAACAGCTTTGGTTCTGCGACGGATTTTGTTTCTAACAACGGCATTGCCCACGGCGCGGGAGGTTACGATCGCGAAGCGGCTTGATTCGGCCGGCAAAAAATGGATGGTTGCAAATTCATTGCTACTACGCTTGCCGAGTCGTATCACCTGGCGGATTTCATCGCTAGAAGATAATCGATTCTCGCGCGCTAGCAACTGCCCTCTAGGCGCTTAGTTCTGTGCGACCCTTGCGACGGCGAGCGGCCATGATGGCACGTCCCGCACGAGTACGCATACGTAGACGGAAGCCATGCTTTTTTGCACGGCGACGATTGTTCGGTTGGAATGTGCGCTTGCTCACTTAAAACTCCCTGGGTCTGTTGGGAATTACATCCCAAAACAACTTCCATAATCTACGACGAATATAGCCGATAGTCAAGGCTGTTGCGGACTAAATGCACCAAATTGAGTGCTTCTCATACAAATTCAAAAAAATCAGTTGCGACACGCCGAGTTAATTTGATATCCAACCGCGGTATCCACTTGAATGTTCCAATCGAAGTATTCTGTGACTTTAACACAAAGTTTTCCACAAGCATTGAGGGTTTATGCACAGGCCAAATTATCTGTGCAAAAATCTGTGCATAAGTATTATAAGAACCAGAAGGAGCTCCAGATGGCCGACGTCGCCCTCACAACAATGTGGAGCGACCTTGTTTCTAAAATTACCTCGGACCCCAGGGTGACCCCTCACCTCAAAGGACATCTCGATCTTGCTGTACCAAAAGGCGTGCTGGATGACACTCTTTATTTAGAAGTACCCAACGAGACCACTCGTTCGATGCTTCAGCAGCGTCTCAAAGAATTACTCCTTGACGCTCTGGGCGAGGTTGCTGAATTTGGCGGCCCAACTTCGTTCCTAATAATTACCAACGAAGAGCTTCAGACCGCAACTCGGATTGAGCTAGCGGTAGAACCCGAGCCCCCAGTAGTCGAACGAGATCCTGCGACTGGTCCAGTTCCGATAACTGGATCTTCCGGGCTAAACCCAAAATATAGTTTTGATAACTTTGTGACTGGTGGTTCGAACAGGTTTGCGCACGCTGCATCATTTGCGGTTGCCGAGGCACCTGCCGAGGCATATAACCCGTTGTTTATATACGGATCAAGCGGCTTGGGCAAGACACACCTCCTACACGCCATCGGTCACTACGCCATGCACCTGAAGCCACGAACCAAGGTTCGCTATGTCTCCAGCGAGGAATTCACGAACGACTTTATAAACGCAATCCAGAACAACAAGACCTCCGAGTTCCAGGCGCAGTATCGAGATGTTGATATTTTGCTCGTGGATGACATTCAATTCCTCCAGGGTAAAGATCAGACTCAAGAGGCTTTTTTCCACACTTTCAATAACTTGCACGATCACAACAAGCAAGTTGTAATCACCTCGGATCTTCGCCCTAAGCAGCTAGAGGGCTTTGAGGAGCGTATGCTCTCCCGGTTTGAATGGGGCTTGATCACAGACATTCAGGCACCAGAGTTTGAGACCCGTGTCGCTATCCTTCGCAAAAAGGCTGCCCTAGAGAGAATCCCAGTTCCGGACGAAGTAATCGAATACATGGCGACACGAATTTCTTCAAACATACGTGAACTCGAGGGAACCCTGATTAGGGTCACCGCTTTTGCAAACCTAAATCGACAACCCCTAGACATGGACCTTGTACAAACAGTCCTAAAAGACACCTACTCTGTATCTGAGGACACAAGAATTAGTCCTCTAGAAATCATTGCCGCGACCTCCACTTACTTTAAAATCACCCAAGAACAGCTAACAGGCTCAGGGAGGCAGGCAGCGATAGCTCTCGCCCGTCAAATTGCAATGCACATCTGTCGCGAACTGACGGACTTGTCTCTTCCTAAGATTGGAACTCACTTTGGGAATCGAGACCACACAACCGTTATGTATGCCACGAAGAAAATTAGCTCCCAAATGAGGGAAAAGCGATATATTTACAATCAAGTCTCCGAAATAATTCAAAAGATCAAAGATAGCCACAAATAGTTTTAGAGAAAACCTGTGGATAACTTCCAAAACAACACGAATAAAAGGGCTTTTTAGGCCTAAAAATCCAGATTATTTGTTCACAAAACAAAATAATTCAACAGGGTAATGACTTATCCCCAAGTTTATGCACAGACATGTGAACAACTTACAACGATGTAGTTCTCAAGATACAAAAGCTTGAGCGGGAGTTATCCACTTTTACACAGCAGGTTATTAGTGATTATTAAAGATATTAAATAAATAATAATTTCACTCCCCCTGACAAGTTGTGACTCTTGGGAATTCTTGTGCCAAGATAAAAGCCAATCAACTAGAAGGTCACCATGAAATTTCAAGCCGATCGCGAAGTGCTAAGTGATGCTGTTTCTTTTCTAGTTCGTCTTTTGTCGCCCAGGCCTCAATTGCCGCAACTATCAGGCGTGATGATAGAGGCTGATGGCAACGAAGTGCAATTGTCGATTTTTGATTACGAGGTTGCGGCGAGAGTAAAGATTGCAGCGGCGATTGATACTCCCGGAAGGGTTTTGGTTCAGGCAAGACTTCTATCTGAAATCCTAAGCAAGTTGCCAGCCGCATCTGTATCCATGGCGCTGGATGAAACAAGATTTCATGTCAACTCTGGGACCAGCAAGTTTTCGCTTTCGTCGATGTCCACCACGGATTACCCGGACACTCCAGATTTTCCTGTCGCAACCGGCAAGGTGTCTGCAATTGAATTTACAAATGGTGTCGCAAAGGTGGCTGTTGCTGCATCGCGTGAAGAAGTAACCCCAGTGCTAACAGCTGTAATGATAACCGCGAGCTCTAAAGAGCTGACTATGGTTTCGACAGATCGATTTAGGGTCGCCGTAAAGGCGATTCCTTGGGCTGGGAAACCTGTTGAGCGCGAGGTTTTAATTCCGGCGAGAGTTCTAAGTGAAATATCAAAAACCTTCAGCCATGACAGCGAACTTGAACTTGGTTTTGGAGAGGGCGAAAAAGACATGATTGGTTTTTCAAGCGCCAACAAGTCCGTATCCACAGCCACCATTAAAGGCAAGTACCCAGCTGTATTGCAGCTTTTTCCAGAGGAAACCGCGAGTTTTGCAATCCTAAGCAAGCAGGAGCTGTTAGATGCCACGCGCAGGGTTGCCTTGGTTGTAGACCGAGAAAAACCCCTGAGATATAAGTTCACTGAAAGCGAGCTGTCCCTGGAGTCGATAGGTTCGGACGTAGCCGATGCCTCCGAACAGGTCTCGTGCTCTATGAAGGGTGAAGAAACAGTGGTTTCCCTACGACCTCAATTTCTTACAGATGCTCTTGCAGGGCTTGATGTTGAGAATGTGAAAATTGGTTTCACTGTGAATCCAAACAATCCAAACAAACCCGGCCCGGTGCTAATTAGTCCAGTCGATCCAAAGGACAGCGACAAAGACTTCAAGTACCTGTTGCAGCCAAATCTTCTAGTTTCCTAAGCAAAGGACTCGGCACTTGTGGCTCAAGTCTTTACAGCTAGCTAATTTCCGAAACTACTTACAGCTAAATCTTGATCTCTCTTTCGGTCAGGTCTTGCTTTATGGACAAAACGGTGAAGGAAAAACAAACCTTGTCGAGGCAATCAGCTACTTGTCTACCCTGGAGTCGCATCGAGTTACCGGATACCAGTCCCTGATACAACAAGGACAAACCACAGCCCAACTTTCCGGAAAAGTAAACCACAACTCCCGAGAACTTCTGATTGGTGTCGAACTCAACAAAGAGGCGAGCAACCGGTATTTTTTGAACGGCTCAGCCAGGAAGAAAACCTCAGAGGTTCTGGGTCTTGTTAGAACCGTTTCTTTTTCGCCTGAGGACCTAGATCTAATAAGACGTGATCCGAGTGACAGAAGAAAGTTCCTAGATAGCTCGCTTGTTCAACTAAAACCGCGTTTATCGGGTGTTAAAGCAGATTACGAGCGTGTCCTCAAGCAAAGAAACGCCCTATTGAAATCTGCGAGAGGCGTAAAAAATCCTGAACTTTCGACTCTAGAAATCTGGGACGATCAACTTGTTGCCCTGGGTACCGAGCTTGCAGCCGAGCGTCTTGAGCTAGTCACTGCCCTCTCGCCGCTTTTGCAAACCTTTTACACCGCCCTTAGCGACTCGAAAGATGAAATTAGTCTTCGGGTTGTTTCGGCAGTGGGCAGTGATGAAAACGAAAAGTGGACAGACATCGAACGTGATCCAAAGATCTACTCTCAGCTGTTTTACGAACGTCTCGAGTCATTGCGAAAAAAGGAACTTGAGCGCGGGATAACTCTCGCGGGACCCCACCGGGACGAGCTGCTGATCGATAAGGCAGGATTACTGGCCAAAACTCATGCCTCGCAGGGCGAGGCCTGGTCTCTAGCGCTGGGCCTAAAGCTTGCCCTCGGAGATGTTTCACGAAAAACCAGCAATATCGGGGATCCGATTTTGCTATTGGATGACGTGTTTGCAGTATTAGACAAGGGCAGGCGAGAGCGCCTAGTTGAATTCGTGACAGATTATGAGCAGGTAATAATCACCGCAGCAGATGAAACGATGGCGCCGAATCTCGATTGGTCTGAAAAACTGCACGTATCGGGAGGTGTTGTAAGTGCCTAATATCTTCTTTGAAGTGGCTGACGGATTCTTCAAAAGCTTTCTTGCAAACTCCCACGGCATGAAATCAAAAGATCAAAAGCGTCGGGAGAAAAACCAGACTCGTGGCACGAAACCCTTTGACCCGGGTCGCGATCTAGTCACCGCGAGTCAAAGCCTGGAGCATTTGTTTGGGGAGTTTAACTGGACCGCGGACTTGGAAAAGGCGTCGCTCTTTGCAGACTGGGATCGGGTCGTGGGTCCAGAGAGTGCGAATGCCTCTTTCCCCGAAGAGCTCAAGGGCACGCAACTAATTATTCGTTGCAAGTCAACCGCGTGGGCTACTCAAATGCGGCTTTTAGAGACCCAGGTTTTGCAGAAGCTGGCAGAAGTTCATCCAAAACTTGTTGTTGATGAAATCATGTTCATCGGCCCGAACGCGCCGAGTTGGAAAAAAGGTCCTAGATCGGTTCCTGGACGGGGTCCGCGCGACACCTATGGCTAATAACCATATGCACTCCTTTTTCTGCCCTCTGGACTAGAATTGAGGGGTTAGCAAACCTGAATCTAAGTCGGTCCTAGACCGCGTTTACGTGGAGCTAACCCAAACGGGAAGTAATTGAATATGTCAGAACCAACGAGAAACTACGATGCCGGAGACATTCAAGTCCTTGAGGGACTGGAGGCCGTTCGCAAGCGACCGGGAATGTATATCGGCTCCACAGGCCCCCGCGGCCTTCATCACTTGGTTTATGAGATTGTCGACAACTCAGTCGACGAGGCTCTTGCCGGCCACTGCGACAACATCGATGTTGTTATCACCAAGGCCGGAAATATAAAGGTTTCCGACAACGGTCGAGGTATCCCGGTTGACATGCACCCGGTGGAAAAAAGACCCGCCGTAGAGGTAGTCCTAACTGTTCTGCACGCCGGTGGAAAATTTGGCGGCGGCGGATATGCCGTTTCCGGTGGTCTTCACGGCGTGGGTGCTTCTGTTGTAAATGCTTTGTCCTCGACGCTTTCTGTTGAGGTCCATCGCGATGGCCACGTCTGGCGCCAGGGTTATTCAATCGGTGTTCCAGACGCCCCGCTAGCCAAGGGCGAAAAGACCGATCGCAGCGGAACAACAATCGAGTTTTCGCCGAGTGCGGACATTTTTGAAACTATTGACTACGACTACGAAACGCTTCGCCAGCGTTTTCAGCAGATGTGTTTTTTGAACAAGGGCTTGAAGATCAACCTTCTGGACGAGCGCGATGGAAGAAAAGACAACTATTACTACGAGCGCGGTCTTGCTGATTACGTCGAGTATCTGAACTCAGCCAAAAAAGTCGAGACTATTCACGACGAGATTATTTCAATCGAAACTGAAACTAAAGAAAAAACAATCTCCGTCGAGATCGCAATGCAGTGGACCACCGGATACAACGAAGGCGTCCACACCTACGCGAACACGATCAATACCCACGAGGGTGGCACGCACGAAGAGGGCTTCCGCACGGCTCTGACCTCCTTGCTCAATAAATACGCCCGTGATAAGTCCTTACTAAAAGAAAAAGATGACAACCTCACCGGTGATGACGTTCGTGAGGGTTTGACAGCGGTTGTTTCTCTGAAGCTAACCGAGCCCCAGTTTGAGGGACAGACCAAAACCAAACTTGGCAACACCGAAGCCAAAGCCTTTGTGCAAAAAGTAGTGAACGATCAACTTGGTGACTGGCTAGCCCGTAATCCTGTTCAAGCTAAAGAGATTGTTCGCAAGGCAATCCAGGCTGCCAGCGCAAGAATGGCAGCAAGAAAAGCTCGCGAGGCAACCAGACGCAAGGGCTTGCTGGAGTCCGGCGGAATGCCAGGAAAGCTAAGAGACTGCTCATCTAGAGACCCAGTTGTCTCTGAGATTTACATCGTTGAGGGTGATTCGGCCGGCGGCTCAGCTGTTCGAGGTAGAGATCCTGAGACCCAGGCGATCCTGCCGCTTCGAGGCAAGATCTTGAATGTTGAAAAGGCGAGACTTGATCGAGCTTTGGCAAACACCGAAGTTCAAGCGCTAATTACTGCCTTCGGTACCGGCATCGGTGAAGAGTTTGATGTCAGCAAGATTCGCTACCACAAGTGCATTTTGATGGCCGACGCGGATGTCGACGGTCAGCACATCAGAACCCTGTTGCTGACTCTGTTGTTTAGGTACATGCGTCCTTTGATAGAACACGGCTACGTGTACATGGCTCAGCCGCCGTTGTTCAAGCTCAAGTGGTCCAACGCTCCTCACGAATATGTCTACTCGGACGAAGAGCGCGACCGAAAGTTGCAAGAGGGCCAAGCAGCTGGCCGGAGAATTCCAAAGGAAAATGCCATCCAGCGCTACAAGGGTCTTGGAGAGATGGATTACGACGAGCTTTGGGAAACCACAATGAACCCGGCCACCAGAACCTTGCTTCAAGTGACCCTGGACGACGGAGCACTAGCCGACGAGGTCTTTTCGACCTTGATGGGTGAAGACGTCGAAAGCCGAAGAAACTTTATTCAGCGGAACGCCAAAGACGTCCGATTCTTGGACATCTAGGTAGGAGAGAAAAATGTCAGAAAACCAGATGGACAAAATAGAGCAAATCGACCTCAAGGTCGAAATGCAACGAAGCTACCTCGACTACGCGATGAGCGTTATTGTCGGGCGAGCACTTCCGGACGTGAGAGACGGGCTAAAACCAGTTCACCGTCGAGTTCTTTACGCGATGTACGACGGCGGTTACCGACCAGACAAACAGTTCTCAAAGTGCTCGCGTGTAGTTGGCGATGTGATGGGTCAGTACCACCCTCACGGTGACACAGCTATTTACGACACCTTGGTTCGCTTGGTCCAAGACTGGAACCTTCGTTACCCTCTCGTTTCGGGCCAGGGCAACTTCGGTTCCCCCGGAAATGACCCAGCTGCCGCGCCACGATATACCGAGTGCAAGATGGCTCCGTTGGCGATGGAGATGGTTCGAGACATCGACGAAGAGACCGTTGACTTCCAAGACAACTACGACGGCCGCACCCAAGAGCCGACCATTTTGCCTGCCAGGTTCCCAAACCTATTGGTCAATGGATCAATCGGTATTGCGGTTGGAATGGCAACAAACATTCCTCCCCACAACCTCAGAGAAGTATCAGAGGCAGCTCAGTTTGTTCTTGCTAACCCCGAAATCGAAGGTGAAGCGCTAATTGAAGAGCTAATCAAGATTGTGAAGGGCCCAGATTTCCCAACCGGCGCTCAGATTCTTGGTCGCCGCGGAATTGAAGACGCTTATCGAACCGGCCGCGGCTCAATAACAATGCGTGCGGTTGTGAACGTCGAAGAGGTTCAGAACCGAACCTGCCTAGTTGTCACCGAACTTCCTTATCAAGTAAACCCAGATAACTTGGCGCTCAAGATTGCAGAGCTGACCAAAGAGGGCAAGCTCACCGGCATCGCAGACATTCGCGACGAAACATCCGGTAGAACTGGTCAGCGATTGGTAATCGTTCTAAAGCGCGACGCGGTTGCAAGGGTTGTACTGAATAACCTTTATAAGTACACCCAGTTGCAGGACAACTTCGGTGCGAACATGCTTGCACTTGTCGATGGAATCCCCAGAACGCTGTCGATTGATGGCTTCATCACCCATTGGGTAACACACCAGATTGACATCATCGTCAGAAGAACTCAGTTCAGGCTGCGTAAGGCAGAAGAGCGAGCCCACATCCTTCGCGGTTACCTGAAGGCTCTTGACTCACTCGACGATGTAATCGCTCTGATTCGCAAAAGCGCGACCGTGGAAGACGCTCGCGACGGACTAATCAAGCTGTTGAAAATCGACGAGCTTCAAGCGCGCGCGATCTTGAACATGCAGCTGCGTCAACTTGCGGCTCTTGAGCGACAGAAAATTATTGACGAGGCCGCTGAGCTTGAAACTCAGATCACTGAATTCCAGAGAATAATTGGAGACGAAAAAGCCCAGCGCGACATCGTTTCTACTGAGTTGGCTGAAGTTGTTAGCAAATACGGCGACGATCGTCGCTCGGAGATAATGCTTGGTTACGACGGCGACGTCAGCCTAGAGGACCTAATTCCCGAAGAGGAAATGGTAGTTACCTTGACCCAAGGCGGCTACATCAAGCGAACCAGAAGCGACAACTATCGCGTGCAGCACCGCGGTGGTAGGGGCGTTAAGGGAGCAAGCCTCCGAGCCGATGATGTGGTGCAGAACTTTATTGTTTCCACTACTCACCATTGGCTGATGTTCTTCACTAATACCGGAAGGGTTTATCGCTCCAAGGTTTATGAGGTTCAAGAATCTGGCCGAGATTCAAAGGGCCAGCACGTTGCCAACCTCTTAGCCTTGCAGCCAGAGGAATATGTAGTCAAGGTGCTGGATCTTAAGGACTATCAGCAGGAGCCTTATTTGGTTATGGCCACCAAGAACGGACTTGTCAAAAAGACCGCCCTGGAGCTTTATGACACCGCTAGAACTGGTGGCATCATCGCTATCAAGCTCCGCGAAGGCGATGAGCTTATCAACGCAATGTTGGTGAGCGAAGAGAACGATGTTCTTTTGGTAAGCCGTAAGGGAATGTCAATTAGATTCTCCGCGGCTAACGACTCGATGCGTCCAATGGGTCGAGACACCTCAGGTGTCATCGGCATGGCCTTTAGAAAGGGCGACGAGCTGTTGTCGGCTTCCGTCATTGGGGAGTCTGGTTTCGTCTTTGTTGTAACCGAGGGCGGTTATGCCAAGCGAACTGCGGCGGATCAGTACCGAGTTCAGAAGCGTGGCGGCATTGGAATTAAGGTGGCGAAGCTCGATGAGAAGCGTGGTGACTTGGTCGGTGCGCTAATGGTCGATGAAACTGACGAGGTTCTAGCGGTATTGTCTTCCGGCAAGGTAATCAGGAGTTCGGCTAATGAGGTACCGGCCAAGGGACGCGACACCATGGGCGTAGTATTTGCTAGGTTTGACCAGAGCGATTCAGTTCTGTCGATAGCCAGAAATGCTGAGCGGAACCTAGAAACTAATGATGATCCAGAAACTGAAGGAGCGGCAGATGACATCGCTGTTCAACCGGAATAAGACCCCTAAGGAACCCAAGAAACAAATTCGCCTGAAGCTAAGAGGCGTAGATGTTTGGTCCGCCGTAAAGGTCGGATTCCTTATCTCAATCGCGAGCTCAATCGCTCTGGTGGTTGGAGCTTGGTTGATTTGGTCGGTGCTTGCGAATTCCGGGATTTTCTCCTCAATCGGGAGCTTGCTTGGATCTGTTCTTGGAGATGGCAGCAATGTGAACCTAGAGGATGATTTTTCTTTTACTAACGTCATGACCACGGCAACCACCCTCGCACTTCTAAATGTCGTGCTAACTACTGCCCTGTGGGCAGTATGGGCAGTAATTTTCAACCTGATTTCTAAGCTGGTTGGTGGGCTTTCGCTCACTTTCACCAACAACTAGAGATCTAGGGTTTGTGGCAGGTGTTTTTTTCTAGTAGCATCATCTTGCTCGACGGGCCTATAGCTCAGGTGGTTAGAGCGCTTCACTGATAATGAAGAGGTCGGAGGTTCAAGTCCTCCTAGGCCCACGGTGAGCACTTTCCGCCAGGGAATGCTCGCTATGGGGACTTAGCTCAGTTGGTAGAGCACCTGCTTTGCAAGCAGGGGGTCAGGGGTTCGACCCCCCTAGTCTCCACAATGCGAAAACCCCTCCTTCGGGAGGGGTTTTACTTTTCTGGTCCCAGGTAGAATCCAAGTATGAGCGGCGCTGACTGGTATTCCTATCGAGGGCAAATTGGCGACCGAAGCCAAATGTTCCAGTGCGTGGCAGACAAATGGCCCCTCAATAAAGTTCTCTACCTGGGTAGTTATGTCGATATTTCGCCCTCGATGGTTTGGAGGGCGGTTACATATCTTGACACTGACAAAAGGGCAAAAAAATTCTTCGAAGATCATGAAAGAGTCCTTGGTCAACTATCTGGTCGCAAATATGAACCGGAACCCCCAGACATAAGATTTGTGCACGACGACTTCAATGGTTACCCCGAGCTTTCGCCGCAAAGTTTCGACATGGTGATTTCGCTTTACAGCGGACCATCAGTCTCTGCAGCGCTTCCCTACCTCATGGCAGGTGGCAAGCTGCTGGTCAACAACAGCCATGGTGATGCTAGTCTCGCGATCCTCAATCCTGAACTGCAGCCTGCCGGATGCATCAAATTTCGAGAGGGCCAATATCGCCTTGTAACCGAGAATCTAGACGGATATTTTTCTTTTAAGGGAACACCTCCCACTCAAGAGAGCATTTATTCCTCGGGCCGTGGCGCCGCACTCTCTAAGACAAGTTTCGCCCTAGTTTTCTCTTTCGAGCCCCAAGGGCCCGAGAAATAGTCTGATTTATAGTCTGATTTCTAAAAACATAGGCGCCAAAGCATTGAATTGGCGGGCCACATAGACCCCGCTAGTCTCCACAAGGAAGAAAACCCTCCCAGAAATGGGAGGGTTTTTCTTTTTACCGAGTCAACGCCAGAAAAAGCATCACTAGTGACACCGCAATGCCAGAAATCATTAGAAAAATGTGGGCTTGTTGCTTCCAAAGCAGGCTCGCCCTTGCGTGGAGAAAGAAATAGGGCTTTGCAGAGGACTTAGTTGCACCACCCCAGGTCATGTAGATGCCGATCGCAAATCCAACCCAGTACCAGCTCATTCTCGCCCCTTTTCTAGTTACCTCACCTTTCCAGCCAGGCGCAAGACAGTCAACTACCGTGTCTGGTAGGGCGGCGATTTAGTTTTTGCTAGGGTGGGCGAAATGTCACGACTTCACGCACTGGATTCGGCTAGGGCAACCCTTCTGCTTTTAGGGGTGCTCTTTCACTCCGCTGTCTTTGTGTATCTCTATCAGGAGCCTGCGAGCTTTACTGAATTTTTGGTCGTGACTTACCTTCACCAGCTACTTCATGTTTTTCGCATGCCAGCATTTTTCGTGATCTCCGGTTTTTTTGCCGCGTATCTTTTGGAAGCTCGCGGTCCCCGAAGATTTTTGGGCAACCGCCTTAGCCGGATTGCCCTCCCACTGGCGATCTTCTGGTTACCCCTTACTTTTGCTAACGGTTGGGCCAGCCAAGGGTCTTGGATCACTGGTCGCCAGACTTTCAGCATTCTGCCCATCGATTTTCAGCACTTGTGGTTTCTGTTTTTCATCGTCATCTATAGCTTGATCTTCGTGGCAATGGGAAGAGTTACCTTTTGGCTAGCTGGCAGGAGAATTCACCCCCTCTTGACAATGGTTTTGATTGGCTCCCTAGCGCCTGTCTTGCCAGGGGTATTGGACAAGGAGGGGACTCTGAGCACAAGCACAGGGATTTTTCCAGATCCGGGGTTGCTGCTTTGGTACTTTGTGATTTTTCTTTCGGGGGCAGTCGCCTACCATCAAAGGGAGTTTTGGCTGCAATACCTGAGACGCTCGGCAATTTGGTTCACCGTGTTATTTCTGATTTTGTTCACGGCCTTCTTCTTTGTGCAAGATTGGGGCTTGGCGGTGACGGGTTGGATCTATGGAGCAGCAGTCGTTTTGGGAAGCTACGCAGTAATCGGACTATTTCTTAGATTCGGTGACAAGCCAAGCAGGGCAATGACGTTTGTGGCTGATGCTAGCTATTGGTTGTACCTTGTCCACTTACCCTTAGTCTTCCTATTTCTGGTTGTGTTTAGTGTGAGCGGCTTTGGAGCGTTTGCCACTATCGCGCTTTCCAGCACATTGACTCTTTTCTTGGGCCTTCTTAGCTACAAAGTGCTGGTCAGGCACACGGTCATTTCCAACCTTCTGAACGGAAAGAGACACCCTTTTGGGGCCAAAAAACAGTCTGATTTATAGTTTGGTTTCCAAAAACATCGGTCTAAAAGCACTGGTTTGGCCGGGTACATGGACCCCCTAGTCTCCAAAAGGTGGAACATCCCCCCAGAAAAAGGGGAATCTTT
>TARA_B110000093_G_scaffold182086_1_pt1 | contig 17271 bp, 15 predicted proteins | sample TARA_B110000093 | Tara Oceans TARA_B110000093 (sample SAMEA4397390) | marine metagenome | biome: Polar Biome; feature: [MIX] marine epipelagic wind mixed layer (ENVO:01000061); material: water (ENVO:00002006), including particulate matter (ENVO:01000060) such as... | depth 10-100 m | reverse complement strand
CTGCTTACCCATCCAGCTGGCGTCAACCGTGATGGAGTCAGCAGCATTGACGTGCTGCGAAGCGCGCAAAATGTGAAACTCGTTGCACTGTTTGGTCCAGAGCACGGGATTTACGGCAACGAACAGGCAAACGTGCCAATCGACAACAGAATCGACCCACGCACCCAGCTTCCCGTCTATTCACTGTACGGCAAATACCGCAAGCCATCTGCTGAGATGCTACGCGGACTCGATGCACTGATTATTGATCTCCAAGACGTCGGCGTGCGCTCTTACACTTACGTCAGTTGCATGCGCTACGCGATGGAAGCCTGCTTTGAAAATGGCGTCGAGGTCGTGGTGCTCGACCGCCCAAATCCACTCGGCGGCCTGAAAATTGACGGTCCACCGCTCGACCGCGAATGGCGCAGCTACGTCGGAGCCTTCCACGTGCCCTACGTCCATGGCTTCACCATCGGTGAGCTCGCACAAATCGCGAAGTATACACCTGGCAGCATGAATGTGAGCGACAAAGTGCGCCAGCAAGGGAAGCTCACGGTCATTAAGATGGATGGCTGGCGGCGCGACATGCTGTGGCCACAAACAGGGCTCAAATGGGTGCCAACTTCGCCGTATATCCCCAACCTCTCAGCCGTCCTCGGCTATGCAATGACAGGTCTCGGAGCGCAAGTCGGAGGCTTCTCGCATGGCATCGGTACACCCTATCCATTTCGCTTACTTCGCTACAAAGGGAAATCCGCACTACAAGTGCAACAAGCACTCAGCGCACAGCACATCCCAGGCCTAAGCTTTCGCATCCTCAGCACCAAAACCAAATCTGGCGCCAGCGTCGAAGGCGTCTATGTTAGTGTCAACGATTGGGCCAAAGTACGCCCCACCGAAATTAGTTTTTATATGATGCGACTCACCGCCGCATGGACCTCGGGCAATCCCTTCGCTGATGCAAAGAACCCCGCCTTATTTAACAAGCACGTCGGCAGCACCGCGTGGTGGCACGAAATCAGCCAACGTGGCGCTCAGGCAAGAACCAAAGACTTCGTGAGCAAATGGACCGCGCAGGCGCAAGCCTTCCAACGCAACCACATGCAATTCCGCCTCTACTAGGTTTAATCAGAATTCTCAGACTCTCGCGTTAACTGAGGCATCGTATCTGGCACCCTCGGATAATGAGAGGTGTTAGCCGACAATCAGAGGCACCGTGAATGCCGCAGACCATGCGGAAACAAACTGACAGCTGAAATAACTCATTCTTGTGGATAAAACAAAATCCGATCGTGCACTAAAAATGCAAAATCGAGTTTCCCATCGCCGGTCAAATCTGCAATCACCACCTCGCGCGGTTCCACATTACTTCCCGTGCGCCCTTGGTAATGTAAGTTCTGCTCAAACACTTCCCAGAACATGCGGCTCTGCCAATCGAGTTCTTCCTTCACGAGAATCTCCAGCACATGGCTCTGGCCATCCACCGCGAGTAAATCGAAGCGGCCATCTTGATTAAAGTCAGCTCCCTCCACATAACTATAATGCACGTCATCAAGGTTTGTCTCGAAGCTTTCCTCAACCACCCGCGTCCACACCTCTGCCTGTGCAGGTAAACGCCAGAAACGATCTTCGCCTGCAAAAATAAACTCCGTCGCTCCTTTGGTCTCCTCTAATCGATACCACTCACTTAAATTAATCTTTCCTGCATCGACCGTTTTGCGATACCGAAAGACACCATCCTGGTCACGCTTAAGCAGTTGGAATTCTCCGGCAGCCGATACATAGAAAAACAACTGTTGCACCACACCGTCTTCATACAATGGGATCACTGCCGATACCACATCGTCACCTCGCAGGGCATTAAACTGATCCACCATTTCGAGCATATCATCCTTCACTCGTAGCGCACGAGCGTAGCCAGATCGACCCACGACAAGCTCATTACTCCCATCACCGTCGACATCAAACACACTGACCTGCGCAGGCTGTATGTCTTTCAACAAGCTCTCTCTAATTGTCGATGCCTGTGCCACTTCCTTAAGCACTACGCCATTCACCTCTTCTGCAAATAATAACACGGGTGCCTCACGCGTCACAAAGATCATCAGCCCACTGCGGTTATCATCAAACACCGCCAATTCACGAATCTCGAACGGCTTACGTTTCACCCCAGACAGCACAGTGCGGGAAAGTACGACCCAGCTTGAATCCGTATTGTCACGACTCTCAGGTCGAGCCAGCGTTAATGCCATCTCACCCTTCAGTTCACTGACCAATGCCAACTCATCAAAGCCATCACCATCCAAATCCACCGCCTCACAGACCAATGGTTCTCCTTCTCCAATCAAAAGTTGCCGCGGGAATAAGAGTCGACCAGCCCGATCTATCTGGCTCAGACCGATCGTCTTCTCACCAGCACTCACGACCACTACTGCAGCTCGATCTTTTTTAAAAAAGCGACCACTGGCGATCGAGGATATTTCCGAAAACGACGGAAAAGTTTGGGGCGAATCGAAATGTCCCGATTTTTTCAAAAACAGCACCAACTCGGCACCGGCAGGATTTGCGACCAGTAAGTCCTCTTGCCCGTCGCCATTCAAATCACCGAGTGCATAGCTCGCCGCCATACGCCCCTTTTTGAAGATCGGATAAATCTCCGGTTGCGCGGCGGAAAAACCGCTGACCTCCTGTACTGCCTCCGCCTGTGTCAGGCGGAAGAACTCCACACCTCCGCTGCGCGAATCAACCGAGCAAAAAGACAGCCCCGCACCCTCAGCTTGAGGCATCGCACGCACTCCACGCACAGGCCGTTCAAAAACAAAACGCCGCTCAGGTCCAAACCCACCATCACTCAACTGCTCTCGTAGTGCGAGCGACTGATCGCCATTCGCTGAAATATAGAGCACATCCTTGCGCCCATCCTCCGTCACATCTTCCAGCAATAAATTAAACGGATTCTCCCCCGTCACATAATACACCGCCGCCTCACCGAGATGGCCATGTGAATCCTGACGAAAAACTCGAAGCGCATCCGCGGACACGACGACCAACTCCGCACTCCCATCGCCATCCACATCTGCAATCCGAACGGTGCCCGTCCATCCCAGCGCCGCGAAATCATCAAACACATGCGCGTCCGGCCATTGCCCCGCTTCATTTTGATAGCGAACTGTCAGCGCCACCTCACGAGCAGTATAGGCCAGATCATCGCGCCCATCGCCATTCAAATCCCCCACTGACAAGTCAAATACCGGAAAGCCAATCGTTATCGATTCACTCTCGAAACGAGCATCCTCAAGCGGCGGCTCCCAACGATTACGATTCAAGCGTGTCTTACCACTCGTGTTAGGCGCATCGTCTGCCAACTGATACAAGATCTCGATCTGTGCGCTATCATTGTTGATCACGACTAAATCGCTCAATCCATCCTGGTTCACATCACTTACATTGAGCGCACGCGTGCCCCAATCCAACTTCAGCACCTCCGGTCCTGAGAACGAAAACGGCGCTACCTCTGCACATGCAAGCGCACACGTTATCAACCCGCCACTTAAATAAAAAGCTCCGCGTCTCACACCTCTAAAATGTCCCCATCGATTAAATCTAGTACTCATTATTCACCCTCACTTTTGATAATTAACGTGCGCCCAAAAAAACCATCCGGCGCTTCATTCAACTCAGAAACCATACGATAGGCACTGTCCAGACGAGACGGGATTTTTGCCTTGCTCATATCCTTCGTCAAACCACTAAACTCAGCCACTTGCAGCAGAGATTCAAACAATGACTCAACCATCAGTTCAGTATTTACAAAAGAACGTGTCACCGCATTCGGGCGTTCAATACGCTCAAATAATTGCTCGATCTCGGGACTCTGCCACAACCCCTGCCCCCCTTCACTCATGCGAGTCAGCACTTCATGTAGTAAGCCCACTTCACCGACATTTACGATCACGCTCGAACGCAAGAGCACATAGCTAACTGTATTTCCACTATCCATGTCTGGCTCGCTCGAATCCGTGATTGTATAAATGGTCTGCCCTTTATAAATCTGCTCTTCAACCATCGCGCGTAAGCTAGGAACCAGGTCCTTAAAGGCTTCGATGGCTCGTGCCAGTGCTTGCACGTCTTTCACCTCAATCACGAAAATTTGCTGCGGCTTTGCGACCTCAGAGTTATTCAGATTCGCCTCAGGTAAGACCGACAGGCTAACAATCTGAGACCCGAAGTTGTCCAATAGCGCTGCACGCAAATCGACACCCGTCTTCGCCTTAGCTATCTGCAGCTGCATATCAATCAACGGCGGCAATGTCGGGCTCGCCGAAGTCAGAAATCTTTCTAAATTTGCAAACATCGCACTGCCGTCGAGGGTCGAAATCGAACTACTCAATGCCCCCTCCGTCACATAGTGGGCCTCCGGAAGTGCAGTGTTTGCGTAGCTCATCAGGCTTAAGAATCCCCACTTCTCACGATAGATTAATCCATAATGCGACAGCAACCCGGAATCAATCAGATCAAAATCAGCATACAACGCCTGCAGTGATTCCAGCGACAAGGCACGATCCAAACTCTGCGCAGTCACCCCAAATATCGCCAAATTTTTTACCGCGGGATGCTCAATCAATGCGCCATTCAAGGTCGGCATCAATTTCTCTAAATTCAAATACACCCCAAAATCACTACGCCCGCCCTCTTCTCGCGAACGTTGATACACCGCAGAGTCTGCGATCGGCGCACTGGCTCCTTCCTTGATAGACTCAACTGCCGCACGTAAACGACTCTCGGGAGCGGCCAGAACCACGATGCCATCCACCAGCGCGTAGCCATCTTCAATATAAGTAGCTAGCCCATTAAAGGCCTCATCGAAATAGAGCGTTTCGCCCATAAACGACTCCTCGATCATTACATGCTCAACTAGCGGATTAATCGCCTGTTGCGCGGCCAGATTACGCTCAAATTGAATTTGCATCAATCTATCGAGTCGTGCGGCATCTCCGGAAAACTCAGCCATCAACACCATTTCCTCACGCCCTGCCTGCCCCAGCGCTTGGCCTGATAGATTATAAAAAGCCACACTCGCCTGCCCCGAAAACAGCTCAAACAACTCATCGTAGCTCAGCCCAAACACGTCCTCCATCACTTCGGTAAAACCAGTGGATGCATTAGCACTGCCGTCTACTTCAAGCGTATCGCTGCCCTTCATCGCATTGAAAAATGCGAGTAGCTCTTCGTCTTCGAACACGGCTGCGATCGGATGCATCGTCCACTGCGCCCGAGTTTCTGAAAGACTGCGCACTGTGCAGAAAAACTCTGCATCCTCCCCGATGATCTCCTGAAAAGGCACCGCAGACACTGCAGTGCCCGAGAGGCACACACACATACAAGATAACAATAATTTATTCATATTTAAAATCTCAATTTACTCCTCGCTGTCACCAATTTTAGGCGGACTCAAATATCGAAAGCCTGAATTCGGATTACGTGGATCAAATGCATATGCATCTCGGTTGTCTAAAAAGGACTTCACCACACCTGAAGAAATTGAAAAGCCCAAGCCCTCAGCTCCCACAGCGGCAATCTTCATATTATTGACGCCCACCACTTCACCACGCAGGTTGAACAACGGCCCTCCAGAATTACCTGGATTGATCTGAGTCGTCGTCTGTAAATAAAGACGCCCGCTGATCACACGATTCGCAACGCTAATAATTCCCTCTGAAACGGTCCGATCTAACCCTAGAGGACTACCGATCGCGAACACAGTCTGCCCCTCACGTACTCGGCCAGCACCAGCAGCTAAGGTGACGCTGCGAAACACCTCTTCCGACTCTGGTTCGATCTTTAACAATGCCAAATCTAACTCCGCGCTCGTCGCCACTATCCGCACATTACTGTACGTCACATTCGAAAGCTCGCGTTCACCTTCCTTAAAAATTGTCACCGAGATACGATGTTCGCCCGCGATCACATGGTCATTCGTCACCACATAACCATCCCCGTGGATTACAAACCCAGAGCCTAGGCCGGTCGGTGTTTGCACCAGTGCCACTGCCTCGCCCAACTGATCCACCCACTTCAGAATCGACTGATCGCGACGATCCGCCGCGACACGATAGAGCGTGTCCTCAACCACCGCCGCTGCGACCTCGCCAGTGACTGAATCCACCTCACCCAGACTTGCGACCGCATCCTTCGGCACAGTAACTACATTAAAGCCCAAATCCACATAATACACCTCTGGGCGCTCTAATACGATAGCACCGCGAATACCACTACCATCCTTCAACTCAATAAAATGAATTCCGTATAACGAAGTTAAAGTAAGGTAAAAAAAAGACAATAAGCCAACTTTTTGCATTTTGGTAGTCAAACCAATCAGCCAAGCACTGACCACAAAATAAGCACAAAAGAAAACGATATAAGCTAAATTTCGGTTCACCACTGATTAATGGGAAAGCTTCGATTGACAGGACTGACCGCGATAGGAGTGTGGGCGACTCGCCCACATTCATCCTGTCTGGCTACAATGGAGGGCGAGTCGCCCTCCCTCCTTTACCACTAATCGACGATAAACCTAAATGCCTGCCGCGATATGCCGCTACGGCACAAACTCAATCCCAGCTCGGCATATCAATTCGAATGCACTCACGCCCGCGGAAATAATGCAGATCCTTAAAGCCTTTCTCACGGAGCATCGGTTGAATCGTATCGAAAAACTGACCTACCGAATTCGGCTGATGCGAATCAGATCCAATCGTCAGCTTCACGCCCATCTCACTGGCCCAATCAAGAATCAAGGGATCTGGGTGCACCTCAAAATCGCCCTTAGTCAGACCGCTGGTATTCACCTCCATACAGATATCTTCATCCACCACTGACTGCAGGAAATCACGGATCACTTCTTCGTGCTCTGCGGGCTTGAACTCGCCCACCACTCCGTAGGTGCGGATCACATCGGGGTGCGACATACTATCATAGCGGCCCGACTGCACACCATCCTTAAGGTGGCGAAAGTAACTATCAATTCGTATCGCATCGTCATTGATCTTGTTTTTTTTCAACCACATTAAATAGCTCTGGCAATGCGCGTGCAGCGACCCGAGCACAAAGTCCCACTCATACTCGGCGAGAATTTCATCCATCGGCTCCATGTGCGCCTCGTCTGGATACACCTCAGCCTCAATCCCACAGAGCACTTCAACTCCCATCGGCTTGGCCTTTTTCGCAGTCTCATGAACGAGATAACGATAGTGGTCCAACTGATCACGCTGCATACGGATGCCCTCTTGTCCAAATGCAGCCCACTCCATCGGGATGTGGCAGGTGATTGTCATCACATTAATGCCCCGCCCGGCAGCGGCCATCGCATACTCTATCGGCGCACCGATTGCGTGGCCACAAAGGGTGGTGTGCATATGTGAGTCAACACGCATAGTGGAGCCAGCAGCTGGTCGCCTACGGAGCCAAACGAGCGGGCGCCCATTGATCGGCATCATCGCGTCGATACATGAAACGATCATGCAACCGCCCGCCGCCGCCTTGCCAAAATTCAAAGGTCTCAGGCACGATGCGGTAACCACCCCAATGATCGGGCAGTGGCACTTCGCCATCGGCAAACTTACGCTTCATCTGGTCGAGATTGGCTTCCAAAATTTGCCGCGATGCTATCACTTGGCTCTGCGGCGAACTCCATGCTCCGAGTCGACTCGCGAACGGGCGGGAGACAAAATATTTCAAGGCCTCGACTTTTGAAACACGCTCGACGCGCCCGGTGATGTTGACCTGGCGCTGCAGCGGCAGCCAAAGGAAATTGACGGACACCCGCGGGTTCGATTCCAACTCGATCGCCTTACGACTCTCGTAGTTAGTGTAAAACACTAACCCCTGGTTCGAAAACCCCTTCAATAACACCACACGCGTAGAGGGTTGCCCATTCGCAGCCACAGTGGCCAAACACATGGCATTAGGCTCATGGAGTTCACACTCCTCGGCCTGCGTAAACCATTGCTCAAACTGAGTAAACGGGTCCGCCACTAAGTCCGCCGCACGCAGCGCATGCTTGGTGTAGTCTTCGCGAAGGTCTGATATGTGATTCATGGTGAAAAGAGTGGGAAGGTAAAAAGTGCGAAGGTAGCTACATGTATTCTTACTTTAATACCTTCACACTTTCAAACACTTTCAAACACTTTAAAGTTCCGCCAGATAGCGCTCGGCCTCGATTGCGGCTTGGCAACCCATACCAGCAGCGGTGATCGCTTGACGATACACATGGTCGACGCAGTCACCCGCAGCAAAGAAACCGCCATGCAAAGTCTTCACTTGGCTGCCATGATTAGGAATGATGTAGCCGTCTTCGTCGCGCTCCAACACGCCTTCGACAAAGTCAGTATTCGGAATGTGGCCGATCGCGACAAAGACGCCCTTGCAAGGGATCTCACGCTCTTCGCCAGACTTGGCATCTTTCACGCGAATCGCGCGAGTAAAACCCTTTTCGTCGGCGAGAATTTCTTGTGGCAATGAGTTCCACGCCATCTCGATCTTAGGGTGTGAAGTCGCACGGTCGGCCATGATCTGCGAAGCACGTAGCTGATCGCGGCGATGGATCAAAGTCACCTTCGTACAAAAACGAGTCAAAAACAGCGCTTCCTCAGCAGCAGAATCGCCGCCGCCGACCACCACGACTTCCATGTCGCGGTAGAACGCACCATCGCAAGTCGCACAAGTGGTGACACCCTTGCCGCCAAACATTTCCTGCTCGCCGGGAACACCGATAAAGCGTGGGCGCGCACCAGTCGCGACGATCACGGTCTTGGCTTCGTAAATTTTATCTCCGGCGTACAGCTTCTTTACCGCGCCATCCAACTCGATCTTATCGACCTTAGCATGCTCGTAGCGCGCACCAAATCTCGCCGCCTGCTTGCGCAAGTTGTCCATCATGGTGTAACCATCGATTCCTGCAGGGAAACCAGGGAAATTCTCAACCTCCGAAGTCGTTGTTAGTTGCCCACCTGGTTGCGTGCCTTCGAGCACCAGCGGGTTCAATTGAGCACGGCCAGTGTAAATGGCTGCAGTGAGTCCGGCGCAACCGGTTCCTAAAATGATGACGTCTTCCATAGTGATTTAAATAAAAGTGGATTTTGAATTCCCTAAAGTGATGCAACGATGGAGCCGCCTGCTCTATTCTCAAGAACTTTCGAATCAGAAACATTTATCCGGCTGTTTAAATGCAGAATTAACAAAAGTGGCGTCATTGCTTGCAACGGTCTGCTCCTGCTCCTGCTCAACCACAAGATCAACAGGATCGCGTGAGCGCAAACGCCACGCAGAGAACCCACTAAGTTCAACCCGAGCCCACTTTCAGCCTTTCAGTCTGATCATTTTTCGGTATTTTCGCAGTCATGCAATTGATCGACAGCCACTGCCACTTACTCAGCTTCAAAGATAAAGGCGAACTCAATCCCGCACTGGAGCGTGCCGCCGCAGCTGGCGTACAACGCTTTATCACTGTCGGCACTTCACCGAAAGACTGGGTGCCCTACCGCGAAATGCATGCGGCCTACGCCGGTCAAATCGACTACACCGTTGGTCTACACCCCTGCCATGTCGATGCCGAGTGGTACCACGATGTCAGCCAAATTTCCACCTTCTTCATGCCGCCGCACAGCCCCGTCGCCCTAGGGGAGATCGGTCTCGATTATTTTCACCTACCGAAAGATCCGATCCAAGCAGGCGAGACCATGATCCATCAAGAAGAAGCCTTTCGCCAGCAGCTCATGCTCGCCAGCGAGTTCGACTGCCCCGTGATAATCCACAGCCGCGATGCCTTCGACGACAGCCTGCGGATGATTGACGAGTCTGGCATCGATTGGTCGCGAATCGTATTCCACTGCTTCACTTACGGCCCCAATGAAATCGCACAAGTCAACCAACGCGGTGGACGCGCCTCCTTCACCGGAGTAGTCACTTATAAAAATGCCCCCGACATCCGCGAAGCCCTGCGCACGCAAGGCATCGAGCGATTGATGCTGGAGACCGATTGCCCCTATCTCACCCCGGAGCCGCATCGTGGCAAATCGAACGAGCCCGCCTATCTCGCCGACATCGCTAGGCGCTGCGCCGAAGCCCTCGCGATCACTCCCGACGAGTTGGCCGCACGCACCACCATCAACACCCAGGCCTTCTTTAACCTAAGCTAATTTTCTGCATGCGCTGGATCATTCGAAGTTTACTCACGCTCGCGTTTGTTGGCTTAGCCACGCTTGCCGTGCTGCCTCACACTGACACGATTCGCAATGAGTGGCATTATTTGCGCGAGACATGGGAGATCGTCCGCAGCCGTGCACCAAGCCAGCCAGCCGAAGCGATTGAACAGAACGAAACGCCCCGTAAGTCCGTCCGTGGCCGCACGGTGCTCAAGCCCGCGCTAGCAAACAGGGCATTTATCGCGAAGTCGGCAGCCGACCACGACCCCTTTCTCGCCGAAGCGCGGCGCCGCGCCAAAGACGACCCCGAGTCGGCAATGGCTTGGCTACAAGTGCAATCACTCAGCCAAGACAGCGTGCGTGGGATGCTGGAAATCGTTGCCGTATGGGCCGCGGAAGATTCCGAAAGCGCCCTTCTTTGGCTAGAATCGAACGCCCAAGGCCTCGCCCGCCACACCACGATCCAAAGCGGCATGGAACTCTGGGCCCAACAGGACCCGACCGCCGCCGCCACATGGATCGACGGCATGGCCAACGACGGCAGTAAAGTCACCGCCGCTAAAGCACTCGCAGCCAACTGGGCCGGCCAAAATCCCGATGAAGCCTCACAATGGGTCGAACTACTCCCGGTGGGCGGCCTGCGCAACGATGCCGCCAGTGCCCTCGTCGAATCGTGGTCCGCCAGCGCCCCTGAAGCCGCCGCCATCTGGGCGCTCACCGAGGCCGAATATCACGGCAATACAGATCTACTCAATCTCAGCATCCAGCACTACACACAAGCCAACCCAGCCGAGGCCGAACAATTCCTGCGCAGTATCAACGAAGCCTACGAGGCCCCCGCGGCGATTGAAACCTACGTTCGCACCCGCGCTCAAACCAATCCTATGGATGCGATGGAGTGGCAAATCCAACTCCCGCAAGCCGACCCTCTCAACAATCCAAAAAACTCGGAAGTCATCATGCAAGAATGGAGCCGCACCGACTCGGTCGCTGCCTCCACTTGGCTCAACGATGCCGCAGCAGGTGACCAGCGCGATGCCGCGATTGTTGGTTTCACCACCACCATGCTCGACTTCGACCCCGAAGCCGCAGCCGCATGGAGCAACACTATCTCCGAGCCGAACCAACGCGTTGAACAGCTCAACCGCACCATCCTGAGCTGGAGCGATGCCCAACCACATCAAGCATTACAATGGGTCAAAGACGCTGGGCTCGAAGCCGACCTACGCAATGCCCTAGCCAGCCAGATCGGCGCAGACTAGGGCTCCCGCGTAGCAACCCCGTGGCGTGCCAGCTTGTGTCATGCTCTCGGGGTGCTCGCGCGCCCAGTGCGCCTCAGCCCAATACAACGCACTCGAAACCCGCAGGCCCGCGAAAACGCGGACGCCACGCAGGACCTCTCAACGCCCGCGCTACTCGACGAACTTCAATTCGCCGCGATAGACCAAATGTGCCAGGCCATCGCCAGTCACATAGGTATCGAAGCCTTCGGTCTGTAGCACTCGCCCACCATCCACCTCGACGATCGACTCCTTCATTTGATAATCTTGGGTTCGCTTCAAATTCGAGGAAAGCCAAATCAGCCCACCATCATGCAGCACGCCCCAGTAATTTTCGACCGTCTCGCCGGCCTTCACCTCTGAGAAATACTTACCATCCTTCATCACCGACTTAGAGCGTGCACTCGACATGCCCGCGTCCCGTTGCGACACCGCGACGCCATGCAGCACGCCATCTTCCCACCAATATAGCTGCTCCACTGGAAACGTCTCAGAATAGCCAGAGCTTGTTGAATGGATGGTGAAGTGGCCCACCCAGCGACCTTCATAACTCTTTAAAGCGGCTGCCAAATCCTGTGTTGCAACTTGCTGAACGGCGACAACTGTTTTCTCCGCATGCGCAGATAAAGGCAACACACCTAGAATCAACCAACTAAACCGAAGCCATATCATTTCGAAAAAATGGGGGACCTCCCCCCGTCTGTGCAACTCATTTCCAACAAACGTTCAAACATACTTTTTGCTTTGCGACTTGGCGAAGTCCAATCCTTTACACTTAATGCATCCATGATTTACGACTCCGAAAAGCTTCTTCTCCTCGCTGGCCCCTGCTCGCTCGAAAGCCTCGACACCTGTCGACCCGTCGCCGACGCCCTCGCTGCCCTCCAGCAAAAGCACCCAGAACTGAACATTCTCTTTAAAGGCTCCTTCGATAAGGCAAATCGTACATCGATCACTAGCGATCGTGGCACGGGACTCGACGCTGGACTCGAGATCTTCCAAAACATCAAAGCAGAATACGGGTTTAAAACCATCACCGACATTCACACCCCCGACCAATGCGACGCCGTCGGTGCCGTCGTCGATGCAATGCAAATCCCCGCCTTCCTGTGCCGCCAGACCGATCTACTCGTCGCCGCAGCCAAAACTGATTGCGCGATCAACGTCAAGAAAGGCCAATTCCTCTCCCCCTACGAAATGAGCTTCGTGACTAATAAGCTCGAAGAAGCTGGCGCCAACGAGATCTGGCAGACCGAGCGCGGCACCACCTTTGGCTATCAAAACCTGGTGGTCGACATGCGCAGCTTCAGCATCATGGCAGAAAACGGCTACCCGACCATCATGGATGCCACGCATAGCGTGCAACTTCCTGGCGCTGCCGGCGGTGTCAGCGGCGGCCAACGCGAATTCGTACCTGCCCTGGCCCGCGCCGCACTCGCCGCAGGTGCCAATGGCGTCTTCCTCGAAACGCACCCCGATCCAGCAACCGCGATCTCCGACGCCGCCAGCCAAGTACCACTCAACGAACTCCCCGAGCTCATTGAAAGCCTGCTCCGCGTCTGGCACGCCGTGCGCTAGTTGACTATTGCTGGTTTATCGATCGATCATTCAACGACCAGCTCTTCACTCTCAGCTCTCAGCTCTCTTATTATGCGAATCACAGGCGGAAAAGCACGTGGCATTCAAATCAAAGCGCCCACAGGCGACACCACGCGTCCAGCGACAGATCGGATGCGTGAGGCGATCTTTTCTAGCCTCGGCGCCAGCGTCGAGGGCAGCCGCGTGGCCGATCTCTTCGCAGGCACCGGCGCCTACGGTCTCGAAGCGCTCAGTCGTGGCGCGATCAAAGCCACGTTTTACGAAATCGATAAGCAGGCCCTCGCCTGTATGAAGAAGAACCAGCAGGCGGTGCTGAAATGCTGTGGACTCGCCCAAAGCACGATCAACACCATCGCCCGCGATCTGTATGCGCGCACTGCTGGAGGCGAGCGCGCAGAGCTCATTTTTATCGACCCACCGTACGACAATATCGAAGCCAACTTAGAACGCATCTTTGCCAAAGCTGATGAACTCGCCAGCCCTGAGGCACGCGTCATCCTCGAACTGCCTGGCAATCTCAGCCCCGAGATCGTTGGCTGGAAAATCGTTCGCCGCTTCGGCAAGCCTAAGCGCGACACCCCGAACGCAGCTATCTTCGAGCGCAGCTAAACAAGCTCCCACTCGGGCCTCGGGCCTCGGCCCTCAACCCCCTAGGTATCCACCCCGGGGGTGGCATAAATCGGCGCGAACTGGATCAAACTGAACACCGCGATCATCAATACAACGATCTGATTTTGGGGGTAATCTGAGCCGATCAGAAACAACTCGAATAAGATCGGCGCTTCCGTCAATGCGAGGCCGACAATCAGCGCGCTCAACATCTGCTTTTGATCCTTTAATTTAGGGATCACCCACCAACGCACTATTGTCGCGAGGATAATCGGCACGAGGCAGAGCACCCACAGCCAGCTCGCCATCAGCAACGCGGCATTGTCGCCCTTCGGAAAGCCATCGCCCAACACAAAGTGATAGGCGAAGGCCATCTGTAAAAAGACGAACCAAATGATCCACATGACCAACGCTTGTTGTTTCTGCATGCGATCACAATGGAAGTGCACCGGCAGCATGCAATCTCATACCTAATTCAGTCGAAGGTTAGGTGCAGACAGTTATAGGAGTGTGGGCGACTCGCCCACGTTGAGCCGATGTTGATGTTAATGAGGGCGAGTCGCCCACGTTGAGCCGATGTTGATGTAAATGAGGGCGAGTCGCCCTCACTCCTTAGAAATACCATTCCCCGACAGTGACGATGAACCTAAAAAAACCGCACGCCCCAAAAGGAACGTGCGGTTTAGAAAATAATCTAAGGCGACCAACTATTTTGCTAATATACCTTTGATGTGCTCCACATAAGCCTCAGGTCCGCCGCGCTGATAGCCGGTTTTCTCGATCAGCTCGCCATCCGGCGACAACACCAGAATTGTCGGAAAGCCGCGAACGCCGTACTGCTTCGCCAGCGCTTCATTTTGAGCCTTCAACTCAGCGGACTGCTCTTTACCCCGTGGAAAATCGAGCTCAACCAGCACTAACTCCGCCGCGGCATAGTCCTTAAATGCGGCTTCACCAAACACCTCTTTATCCAGTTTAATACACCACCCGCACCAGTCAGAGCCGGTAAAATCAAGCAGCATCGGCTTGTTTTCAGCCTTCGCTTTAACTTGCGCCGCTTCGAAATTAGTCATCCACCCGTCACCAGCAGCTGAAGCTGAGACCGACAGACCGAGAAAAACGACACAGAATAATGAGAGTATTTTTTGAAATTTCATAGTATTTATAGTGAATAGTTCGAGTGATACGATGCCAGCACTAGGCCTTTTATTCCAGCACTTATTCAAAATTTAAGGGAACAGAAATTGCTCTTGATGGATCTTAGATCTTTTATACCAATTAAACTATGAATTTCATCCTACTCATTATCATTCCTATTGCCATCGGCCTTTGGGCTCAAATGAAGGTCAAAAGTGCTTACGGTAAATATGTGCAAGTACCCTCGCGTGGCCGCATTACAGGCCGCGAAGCCGCCAAGGCGGTAATGGAAAGCGCGGGCATCTACGACGTCGAGATCGTCGAGTGCCATGGCACGTTGACCGATCACTACGATCCGACCAATAAGCGCCTCGCGCTCAGCCAAGACAACTATCGCGGCTCCAGTCTCGCCGCACTCGGCGTCTCCGCCCACGAAGCCGGCCACGCGATCCAGCATGCACAGGCCTATGCGCCGCTCAACTTGCGCATGACACTGGTACCCGTCACCAGTATCGCCTCGCAAGCACTGCTCTTCGTCATGCTCGGCGGCTTCTTCCTGTTTCACAGTCCCATGCTGATCAACCTCGGTATCGGCATTTATTTGATCCTGACCGTCTTTCAGCTGGTCACCCTGCCCGTCGAATTCGACGCCAGCAAACGCGCGAAAGCGCAACTCGTCGGCCTCGGCATCGTCGATCAAGATGAGATGCTCGGCGTCAACAAGACGCTCGATGCCGCCGCCTACACCTACGTCGCCGCGTTTGTATCCAGCCTCGGTTGGTTACTCTATTTGCTGATCGGCAACCGCGACTAGCCAACAGTATCAGATTTTTACCCAACGGCCCGTTTTCATCGACAGGCCGTTTTTGTGCGCTGGTTGGTCGAATTGCCTCCGATATTTTACAAACCCTTGATATTTATAGAGTTGAAGTATTCCAAGGAATATGCAGACTACCATATCCCTCTATCTACCAGATGCTTACACGAAAAATACTCCTCGGCGTTAGCTTCCTACTGCTGACGTCAGCTGCGCATGCAGTGATTCAAACGAATGATTGAATAAATAAAGCAAACTACCCATTTTAGCATAGCCTGCGAACCCGTCTAAGAATGCCTGCCCGATTCAAAAACTACCTCGTTTACTTCTGCCTGAGCCTGTGCCTCTGGCAGCCGATCTATGCCCTAATCTTTCCCTCGGGAGATAACATTAAAAATAAGGCAGCACCCGATGCCGCTCGAACAGATATCTTTAATGCGATCGGTCGGAGCATGAACACAGGCAACGGCAGTGGCAGCGCAGTTTACCTAGGAGGTAAATACGTGCTCACTGCCAATCATGTAAATTTGCTTTCAAATATATCTTTCGACGGAAGCACACTCTATGAAATCGACTCTGCGTTTGGTAAGAGGCAAATCGGCGACAAAGACCTCAAAATCATTAAATTGGAAAAAGTCCCCACCGGACTGGTTGGCGTCACGCTCAACACCGCCACACAGGAAACGAACAAAATCGGCACACTTGTCGGCTGGGGACGAGGGCGCTCCCCATCGGACACGGATGGCAGCAATGGCTGGACTTGGGGGAATTCTGCAACGGAAGACAAACGTTGGGGAGAAAATAAAATCGCTGGAACTGGAATATTACCAACCTACAGCGATCCAAACAATACATACACTAACACGCCTGTATTAAGCACAGTATTAAACAACAACACTGATGACGATGAAGCCGCCGCAGCCTACCTCGACTCAGGAGGAGGCATTTTTGCAAAATTTGGCACTCAATGGCGTTTAGTCGGACTGACCATACTCTCCAGCGATCCGAGTAACTTTAATAACTCAGATCAAAACTTTTTTGTTCGCATCAGCAGCTACGCATCCGCCATCGAAGCTCTGATCCCCGATCCCTCCATCCTCTCTGACTGGAAGGTCGACCACAGCCTCTACAATGCTGATGCCGATAACACTGCCGACACCGACTTCGATGGCATCGGGCAATTACTGGAATTCGCCTTAGGCGGCGACCCCGATGCCAACGACATCAGCATCTTGCCCACCCACGCGCTGGCCGAAGACGGCGGCAGCAGCTACCTAGAGCTGACCGTCACCCGCCCAAAGGATTTGCAAGGCATCACTTACACGCCGATCACCACCACCGACCTGACGAGTTGGCCGAGCGGTTCCACTGGAATCGTCGACGACACGCCCACTCCCACCGACAATGGCGACGGCACTGAAACGCTCATCTACCGCCGTAGCCAAGCCGTCTCGGGAGTGGATCAAGCCTTCATCCGTATCGAGGCAAGTGAAAATTAGATATAGACTTGACGCACAAGTTTCCAAGAGCATCGTTCGCATCTTTCTGAGTCGGGCCGTAGCGCAGTCTGGTAGCGCACTTCGCTGGGGGTGAAGGGGTCGCAGGTTCAAATCCTGTCGGCCCGACCATTTAAAAAACGTCAACT
>TARA_B110000093_G_scaffold181037_1_pt1 | contig 17763 bp, 19 predicted proteins | sample TARA_B110000093 | Tara Oceans TARA_B110000093 (sample SAMEA4397390) | marine metagenome | biome: Polar Biome; feature: [MIX] marine epipelagic wind mixed layer (ENVO:01000061); material: water (ENVO:00002006), including particulate matter (ENVO:01000060) such as... | depth 10-100 m | reverse complement strand
GATGAGTCTTTTTTGTTTTGGAATATTAATAAATATTTATAAGTTATTCTTTAATTAAACTATTCGTTATTTAAGTTTTTTGAATTTTTCTTAAATAAGAGCTGTCTTTAATTAAGTATTATGAAAAACTTTAAATCAGGAACATAAATAAACCAAGGGACTTACAAAAGCTTTCAGCCTAATGGTATTAATCGAAAATGGACAATTGATAATATTGACCTGATTAATTTATTAAGCAAAGCAGATCGACAACTTGGTAGGTTAGATATGTATTCGGAATATATTCCGAACATAGATCTATTTATTAGTATGCATGTATTGAAGGAAGCAACTCAATCCAGTAAAATTGAGGGTACTAGAACAAACATGGAAGAAGCTCTTCAGGAAAAATCTAATGTTAAATAACTCGGGACAGTCCTGATTTGAAAACACATGTCAACTGATAATAAATATTGAGGTTTAACGTATAAATAACCCATCAAAAAACAGAAGTTTTTGAGCCGTTAATTTTTAATACAAACCAAAATTAAAGATTGTTTTTTCTTTTTACACCTAAAGAGGTATCCTTGGAGTCTCGATACTTAATTTCAAAGAAAAAATGTCTCGAAAGCCGCGTTTAATAGTTCCAAAAATTCCAGTTCATATTACTCAAAGAGGAAATAGAAGAGAAGCCTTGTTTAAAGATGATGAAGACAAGGAAAGTTATATTAGGTTTTTTCAGTTTTATCGAAAGAAATATAAAGTTAAATTATATGCTTGGTGTTTAATGGATAGCCACATTCATTTTGTGGTTGAACCACAAAATATGAATGGTTTATCTCGTTTGTTTTGTGCTTTAAACACCAATTATGTAAGGTATTACCATAGTAAATATAAAGAAATGGGAAGGCTTTTTGGAGATAGATTCTTCTCCGCTTGTTTGGATGAAGAACATTTTTATGAAGCAATTAGGTATGTTGAGCTAAATCCATTTGATGCAAAAATGGAAAGTAAGCCCGGTGAATATTATTGGACAAGCGCTCATGAACGTTTAAAAAAGAGAAATTCATTTTATTTACATAAACTTCCTGAGTATTTCGAAGTAAATGATTGGTGGGCTTATTTGACTGAGAAAATTGATTTGAATTTGGTTTGGAAAGCGATTAAAAAATTTACGTGTAATGGAAAACCAATTGGTAATATTAGTTTCTTAAATGTTTTAAGAAATTCAAAATCTGGATTTAAAAACCATAATGTATACGGTATTCCTTAAAGGTTGAAGTTTTTTTTAATCGCTATTCTTATCACACACAATGATTGGGAGTATATTTAATATATATGATTTTCGTTTTTACACTTAATAATAGGTTGTGATCTCTTTAATTTTAAAGTTGTATTCGATAATATTAAAATGGGAGACTCGTTCTTTCATACATACTTTTATTAAACCCTAAAAAAAAGGCTTAAATTTGATGAACTCTAATTAAGAGGGTATTTATTATTTTTGATTAAAATATTTATGAAGAAATTAATCTACATTTTCAGTGCTATTGCAGTTGTTTTACTGATCGCATGCAGTGCAATTACAGTTAAGGAAAAAGCGAATAACGAAAAGTTGGTTTTTGATCTTACAAATAAGTTGTCTAGTAACTTACACTACAATAAACAAGATTTAAATGATGAGTTTTCCAAGAGAGTTTTTGATGCGTTTTTAGAAAATATAGATCCTAATAAAAGATTTTTAATTCAGGAAGATGTCGATAAGTTGTCAGCTTTTAAATTTAAAATTGATGACGAGCTTAAAGCGAACGATCTGACACTTTTTAGTGTGTACGCAGATTTAATTTCAAAAAGAGAAGCTGAAAGCGAAAAATTGGTTTTAAAGTTAACTGCTCAACCAGTTGATTTAACAATTAAAGACTCTGTTGAACTGGATGCTGATAAGATAAACTTTGTATCCACGAAGAAAGAATTGAAGGTAAGGTGGGCTAAATACATTCAGTCTAGAGTAATCAACGAAATGTATTACGAGCAAAAGAATCAAGAAGAGAACGATACTTTACCACAAAAGACATTAGTTGTATTAGAAGAAGAAGCGAGAGAGAAAGTAGGAGGAAGATTAAAAGATTGGTTTAAACGATTAAGTCAATTAGAAAGAGAAGATCGATTCGCAGTTTATGTAAATTCTATTTTACAAATTTACGGACCTCATACAAGTTATTTCCCTCCAAAGGATAAAGAGGATTTTGATATCAGTATGAGCGGTAAATTAGAAGGGATTGGAGCTACATTAACAGTTAAAGATGGCTATATTAAAGTATCTAAAATTATTGCAGGAAGTGCCAGTTGGAAACAAGGAGACTTGAAAGCTGGAGATTTAATTACTGCTGTTGCACAAGGTGATTCTGTACCGGTTGGTGTTGTGAATATGCGTTTAGATAAAGCAGTTCGTTTTATACGCGGCCCCAAAGGAACAGAGGTGAGGTTGACGGTTAAGAAGGTAGACGGATCTACTGTTGTTATTCCAATTATTAGAGATGTTGTTGTTATTGAAGAAACTTACGCTAAGTCACTTTTATTAAATCAAAAAGGAGATTCTACTAATTATGGGTATATCCATTTAGGAAGTTTTTATGCTGAGTTTGGAAAACGAAACGGGAAAAGATGCTCGGTTGATGTTTTAAAGGAGATTAATTCTTTAAAATCGAGTAAAGTAGAAGGGATTATTTTAGATTTGAGAAATAATGGTGGTGGCTCATTAAGTGATGCTGTTGACATGGTTGGCTATTTTATTAAAGCTGGACCAGTTGTTCAGGTTGATGGAGTGGGGCAAGCACCAGAGAGCTACACCGATCGTGATCCAGATCAACAATTTACAAAACCATTAGTTGTAATGGTTAATAATTTTAGTGCTTCTGCTTCTGAAATTTTTGCGGCTGCAATTCAAGATTATAACAGAGGAGTTGTAGTTGGAAGTAATAGCTTTGGAAAAGGAACGGTTCAACGATTTTTTTCATTAACTGATGTTGCACAACAATTTCAAGTTAAAACTGATGCAAATGATATTGGCGCAGTAAAGCAAACCATTGCGAAGTTTTTCAGAATTAATGGAGGAGCTACTCAGTTAAAAGGTGTTTCGCCTGATGTTAAATTACCAGATTCTTATGATTTTATTGAGATAGGTGAGAAGGAATATGATTTTGCTTTGCCTTGGACTTCAATTCCTCCTGCGGCTTATGAAAAATATGTAGCTGCTTATGAAATTGAAAATTTAAACGAAAATACTCAGGGCAGATTAGATACTTCTAAGTATTTCCAAAGTGTTGTAAATAATGCTAAGATGGTTAAGGAAGCACAAGGTTTTACAGTTATTCCGTTAAATTTCGAAGAATATAAGTTGTACAAGAAAGACAGAAAAGCTAAAAGTGATTCTGCTGAAGTAAAAGAAGTTTCAATTGTAGACATGACTGTTGAGTTAAATAAGTATGATTTATTTAAAGCTCAAACGGATACAATTCTTCAAACTCGATTGAAAAAGTTTAAAGAGAATACATCTAAAGATCATTATATTAGAGAATCATTAAGAGTGCTTTCTGAAATGGTTAAAGATTAAACAATGAGAAAAATTATTTTCACCATCATTGTTTTATTTAGTCTGGGTGTAAAAGCTCAAGATTCTGATAAAACAAATATAAATCCTAAGTTAGTAATTGGGCTAGTTGTAGATCAAATGAGATATGACTACTTGTTTAGATACTGGGATAAATTGAGTGATGGTGGATTGAAAAAAATGTTGAGTAGCGGATATTCTTTCAAAAACGCTAATTTCTCATATCTTCCAACCTATACAGCTCCAGGGCATGCAACAATTTACTCAGGAACAACGCCTGCAGTTCACGGAATTGCGGCAAACACTTGGTACGATAAAGACTTTAAAGTAATGCGTTACTGCGTTGACGATCGGAGATTTAAATCAGTTGGCACACAAACTGAAGAAGGTGATAAGAGTCCAGTTAATTTAACGGTAACGACTATTGGTGATGAAATGAAATTGATGAATAATAACCATTCCAAGGTTATTTCAATCGCCTTAAAAGATCGAAGCGCAATTTTACCTGGTGGTCACAAAGCAAATGCTGCATATTGGATTGATAAGCAAGGAAAATGGATTACAAGTTCGTATTATATGCAACAGCTTCCAAGTTGGGTTGTTGATATGAATATTAAACGTTCGGGTGAGTTTTATTTAGGTAAGAATTGGGAACCCATGTTTCCTATAATGGAATACGAAGAAAGCTTCTCTGATAATAACGATTACGAAGAAACTCACATTTGGGAAGATGCTCCAGTTTTTCCGCACGACTTCTCTAAAATCACTGCAAAAGAAGGTTTTGATATTGTTAAGTATACTCCGATGGGGAATACAATGACAATTGATTTTGCTCAGAAAGCAATTGTGAAAGAAAAATTAGGTCAAGATAAATACACCGATTTACTAGCCGTAAGTTTTTCCCCTATAGATTATATCGGGCATTTTTATGGTCCACATTCTGTTGAAATGGAGGATGCAATAATTCAGTTGGATGCAGAACTAGAGTCATTTTTTAAGTTTGTTAAAAAGAATGTTGGTGCTGATGTTTTGTTCTTTTTAACTGCTGATCATGGTGCTGTTAATGTTCCAAGATATTTAACGGATCAAAAAATACCTTCAGGATATTTTGATGGTGATGCTTGCGTGAATATTTTGAATGGTTACTTTAAGAATACTTACGAAGTAGAAAAAATAGTTGAAAATTATTATAATGCTCAATTACAATTAGATGAAAACACGATCACAGAGCACAGTTTAAATGCTGACTTTGTGAAAGAGAAAGTGATTCAAATTATTAAAGGTTTTGCTGGAGTTCAGGATGTTTTAGTAATTAAGGATTTAAAAAAGGGTACTTCTTCAGCTATGGAGGAAAAAGCAATTAATGGTTTCTACTCTTCAAGATCAGGTGATTATTTTATCATTTTAAAACCAGGATGGATTCACGATCAGAAAAAAGGTACAACTCATGGAAGTGGTTATTCATACGATACGCATGTTCCTCTGATTTTTATGGGAACTGGAATAACACATGGTTCGTCTAATCAAATGGTGAATATTAAGGATATTGCACCAACAATATCTACACTGATCAACATCTCATTTCCAAACGGAACAACTGGAAATCCTTTAAGGTTTGAATAAGAAAATTCTCATTATTGGATACGTTTGGCCCGAACCAAAATCATCGGCTGCTGGACGAAGGATGATGCAGCTGATTCAGTTTTTTAAGGCTGAAAAATATCAGGTTCATTTTGCGACACCTTGTGCTAAAAGTGAGCACTCGTTTCCTTTGCATACAATTGATGTTGAAACTTCATCAATTGCCTTAAATAATACTTCCTTCGACGATTTTATAAAGGAGTTTGATCCTTCCGTTGTTTTATTCGATCGATTTATGATGGAAGAACAGTTTGGTTGGAGAGCTCAGGAAGGCTGTCCTAATGCCGTTACAATTCTTGATACCGAAGATTTACACTCCTTAAGGAAGAAAAGGAAAAGGGTTCTTACGGGGAAGAAAAACAACTCAAAGGATGACGAGTTGGAATTACGAGAACTAGCGAGTATTTATCGTTGTGACTTAAGTTTAATAATATCCCAAGTTGAAATGGCTTATTTGGCTGACAAAGGAATTCCTGATTTGCAATTATTGTATTTGCCATTTATGGAAACTATTCCTAATGAAACCGAATTCAAATCCTTTGATAGCCGATCGAATTTTGTGACTATCGGCACCTTTTTACATGAGCCCAATGTTGACGGAATTCGATATTTAAAAAGTGAAGTTTGGCCTTTAGTTCGAAGGGAATTACCAAAGGTTGAAATGCACATTTATGGTAGTTATCCGAATTCAAAAGTTGAGCAATTAACCAACGCTAAAGAGGGTTTTTTTATAAAAGGATGGGCTGATAGTTCTACTGAAGTGATGAGTAATTCTCGCTTATGCTTGTCTCCATTGAGGTTTGGAGCAGGCTTGAAAGGTAAGTTTGTAGATGCTATGAGAAACGGAACTCCATCTATTACAACGTTTATTGGTTCGGAAGGAATGGAGTTAAATGTTGATTGGCCTGGGTTTGTCAGTGATTCACCAGTTGAGTTGGCGGATATGGCTGTTGAGTTATATTTGAATTCAAGCCTCTGGGAACAAAAGCAAAAGCTTTGTAAACCTGCTCTTGAACTTTTGTTTTCAAAGGAGGTTTATTTTTCAATTCTACAGGAACGATTGAATGCGGTAGAAAAAAATCTACCAACGTTAAGAATCTCCAATACAATTGGTGCTATCCTTAAGCTAAATACACTTCGTTCAACTAAATATATGAGCAAGTGGATTGAAGAGAAAAACAAAAATCAAGAATAAATTTTAATGAGCGAATACTTACGAATAACTGACTATGCACTCTTTTTTTAAAATATCGGTATTAATAATTTCTTTTATTTTGATGCTTCAAGGCTGTTCTAGCTTAAAGTCAGCTGGAAACGTGAATAAGATATCAGAAGAGACATTGGAAAGTTATGTAGGGAAACAATTTGATGTTTTATTGGATGATTACAAAATCAAAACCTGTAATTTAAAAGTAGCTTACTTTAACGATGTATATGCGGTTAAGATGCGGTTGAAAAACAATCAGGAAATTGTGGTTATTTTTGAAGAGAAACTTGATTATCCAAAAGAAACTAGAGATCGGTTAAGAGATTGTTCTAACGAGATTATTCGTGCGGGAGTGATTTCTAAAATAAAGTTCTACAAAGACAATAGAGAAACTTCAGGTTCCAGAAAGTAAGCTTCTAAAATAAATCAGGTCCATCTGTTGGCTTGGTGGAACTTTTAAATTCAACCCTAATCGTATCTGATAATTTTATTCCAAACAATTTATTTGCATTCCCTTTATTGATGGCAATTTCCAAATGGTTATTGGTACTGAATAAAGCTAATTTTTCACCTTCTGGAACTTCACTGTAGTTTAACTTCAGTTCGTATATGTTATAATCAGATCTTCTGAAAACGATGGCGAAATCTCTTCCTTTTCCAATTAATTGAAACAATGACTTTGTTATATTGGTTGTTATATTCCCATAAGAATCAATGTACATAGACATTCCTCTAATAACATCCTCTTCAATTACAGGCTGGAAATTTGTTCGCTCTGTTAATCCTTCAATTCGGCTTCCAATCAATTCCATCGTTCCCCCTCGTCCAATGTGACAAGCTGCTTGAACAAAAACATCTTTAGTTGGGAAGGTTCTGCGATCGTTATCAGGAATGATGTTTAAATTGAAAACTTCGGTTGGTTTTTCATCAAACAATAATGAAAACATCCCGTTATCAGCTCCAATGAAATAATGTTCATTGTGTTTGATGATTAAATGACAAACATGTTCATTAGCCTCAGGACTTACTCCAATAATATGAATAGTTCCTTCCGGGAAATCTTGGTAACAATTTTTTAAACAAAATGCTGCTACACTTATATTAAAAGGAGGGATGTCGTGTGATACATCAATAATACTGGCATCTGGAAGTTGAGACAAGATGTGCCCTTTTATGCTGGCTACATAATAGTCTTTTAATCCTAAATCAGTTGTTAATGTAATTATCGACATTAATTTTTTCTATGAGGTAAAGGTATGAAGGACATCCTAAAGGAAAAAAAAAAGATGAGTTATTTTTTAAGAAATCTGTTGTAAAACTCTACTAAAGGTTTAATTCAGGAAAAGCTTCTTTAATTACGTTGCCAATTTTGGTGTATTCTAACAAGAAACCGTCATGACCATATAAACTATCGATTAAGGCATATTGTGAATTTGGTAAGTGTTTGGCCATAAATTGTTGCTCAGTAGGAGGGCATAATAAATCAGAACTAATACTTACAACCAAACCTTTTTGAGTGATTCTTTTTAAGGTATCCTTAATGTCTTTATCTCTTCCTCTTGCAATATTGTGAGTGTCTAATACTTCTGTTAATTTGTAATAAGAAATAGGAGAGAACCTTTTTGCTAATTTTTCACCTTGATATTTTAAGTACGAAGTAGCACTAAATTCTTTTACTTTTTCATTTGTTTTTTCAGTTTGATTTTGATGGTAAATCTCGTGATTTCTATAAAAAAGTAAGCCAATTTGCCTGGCAGCCTTCATACCCTCTAATCCTGAGTTTGTATCATCATCTCCCCAAGAAGGGTCTAATTCGATAGCTGTACGATGTGCTGTATGTACAGCAATTCCCCAAGCACTTTCTTTCGGACTTGTAACACAAATTGTATAATGCTCAATTGTTTTAGGTTCCATAAGCAACCATTCCAAAGCTTGGTATCCACCACAGCTTCCTCCAACGGCCATTTTAATCTTATCAATTTTTAAATGATTTTTTAATTCAATTTGAGAATTAATAATATCTCTAATTGTAACATCTGGAAATAAATGATTGTATGCTTTACCAGTGTCAGGGTTAATTGAGTTTGGCCCGCTGGAGCCATAACATGAACCTAACATATTTGCACAAACGATGAAATACTTTTTTGGATCAAACAATTTTCCTTCTCCAACTAATCCATCCCACCATTCGTCAACATTACTTGCGGCTGTAAGTGCATGGAAAATCCAAACAACATTATCTTTTTTGTCAGACAAACTTCCATAGGTATTGTAAGCAACGGTAGGCTTTTTGAGCACTTCTCCGCTCTCTAATACTAGATCATTTGGCGAATTATAAAATTGTTTGTTCAAACTACATTGAATTTTGGATAGTAAAAATAACAAAAACAAGTAGTTTCATCAAGAATTGAATGTCAAACTTCAAAGAATTAAGTGTGAATAAGTTCTTTTTGTTCAAAAAAGAACCTAAAAACATTAAATTGCTAACACAATATTATTCCCTAATTCTTAACTTAGTAAAGCATAAAATCATAAAGGCTATGAAGATTCTTTTAGATAGAGTAGATGACGCTTTTCATTTTGAAGCTAAAAATGAGGACGGAAACATAGTGCATATTGATGGAGCACCTGCAATTGGAGGTACTGGATCGGGGGCTAGACCAATGCAACTTTTAATTATGGGACTGGGTGGTTGTAGCGCTATGGACATGATTTTAATCCTGAAAAAGCAAAAACAAGTCATTGATGATTTGCAAATTGAGTTAGATGCTGAGAGATTTGAAGATCGAACACCCGCACCCTTTAAGGATATTCACGTAACTTTTAAGTTTAAAGGTGATTTGGATGTGAAAAAAATAAAAAGAGCAGTCGCCTTGAGTATGGATAAATACTGCTCGGTTACGAAGATTTTAGAAGAAACAGCTACGATTACTTATAGTTCAACAGTTAACGGTGAACCGGTAGTATAATAAGATTGTTATGAAGAAACAAGACAGCACAAACGCTATTAGAATAAGAGCTGAGAAGACACAATACAATGAGCACACAACGCCAATGTATTTAACTTCTAGTTTTACTTTTGATAACGTAGAAGATATGCGCTCAGCCTTTGCTGGTGAAACGGATATTAATATATACTCACGATTTGTAAACCCAAACTATTCAGAACTAATTGATAAAATGTGTGCTTTGGAAGGAACTGAGGCTGGTTTTGCAACAGCAACTGGAATGGCTGCTGTTCATGCTTCTATAGTTTCTATCGTGGGTAATGGAGATCATATTGTTGCCTGTAGAAGTGTTTTTGGTAGTACGCATACTATGTTAACGAATATTCTTCCTCGTTTTGGAATTACATATACTTATGTTAATGTAAACGCAACTGAAGCTGAATGGGAAGCTGCAATTCAAGAGAATACAAAAATGATTTTCCTTGAAACACCTACCAACCCGGGTGTTGGTATTGTTGATTTGGAAATGATTGGAAGAATAGGGAAAAAGCACAAGGTATTAACGAACGTTGACAATTGTTTTGCGACTCCTTTTGTACAAAAGCCTACTGATTTTGGTATTGATATTATTACACATTCAGCTACCAAATATATTGATGGTCAAGGAAGAGTAATGGGCGGTGTGATTTTAGGACCTGTTGATTACATTGAAGAAGTATATACTTATTGTCGCTCAACAGGACCGGCGATTTCTCCTTTTAACGCTTGGACTTTAAGTAAGAGTTTGGAGACACTTGAGGTAAGAATGGATAAGCATTGTAAAAATGCTTTGAAACTTGCGACTGCTTTAGAAAGTCATCCAGAAATATTGAATGTTAAATATCCTTTCTTATTATCTCATCCACAATACGATATTGCTCAAAACCAAATGAAGAACGGTGGTGGAATTGTAACGTTTGAAGTTAAAGGTGGTATAGAAAGAGGACGTGAGTTTTTAAATAACATTAGCTTGTGCTCATTATCTGCAAACCTTGGTGATACACGTACAATTGTAACCCACCCAGCTTCAACAACCCATTCTAAGTTAACAGACGAAGAAAGAACCGAAGTTGGAATAACTCCTGGTTTAATTAGAGTATCTGCAGGTTTAGAGAGTATAATTGATATTTTAAATGACATTGAAAAAGCTTTAGAAGCTTCAAAATAAATCCAATTTTACAAAATATGGAGACCATAAAGGTTACATTTTTAGGGACAGGAACTTCGCAAGGAGTTCCTGTTATTGGTTGCAATTGTGCCGTTTGTTTATCAGATGATTCAAAAGATAATCGATTCAGGAGTTCAATTTTAATTGAAACTCAAAACAAAGTTATTTGTATTGATTCAGGTCCTGATTTTCGACAACAAATGTTACGCTCGAATGTTCAGCAATTAGATGCTATTGTTTATACACATGAACACAAGGATCATACGGCCGGAATGGATGATGTTAGAGCTTTTAATTTTAAACAAAAACGTCCAATGGAATTGTTTGTTGATGACAATGTAGAAGCTTGTTTAAAGAAAGAGTTTTCCTATGCTTTTTTAGAAAATCCATATCCAGGTGTTCCTCAATTAAATATCAATAAAATTCTAAATGAGCCTTTTAAGGTAGAAGGTGTACAATTTATACCTATACAATTGATGCATCATAAATTACCAGTTTTTGGATTTAGAGTTGGTGATTTTGCCTACTGTACTGACGTAAATTATATTGCTCCGCAAGAAAAGGCGAAACTAACAGGCTTAAAGGTTTTGGTGATCACGGCTTTGCGGAAAGAAAAACATATTTCTCATTTTAGTTTATCGGAAGCGTTAAGTTTAATTGATGAATTAAAACCTGATAAAGCCTACTTAACCCATATTTCTCATTTATTGGGAAAGCATGAGGACATCGCATTGGAATTACCAGAAAATGTTAAATTGTCTTACGATACTTTATCTATTACAATTTAAGTGATGATGGATTTTAATGTAGATGTAGGAGAGGGGTTTGATAACGAGAACGCTATTTTACCATTTGTTTCTTCCTGTAATATTGCTTGTGGTAGTCATGCTGGAAATCAGTTGATTATGCGATCTGTCATCAATCTTGCCAAAAAGCATAAAATTCGAATTGGTGCTCACCCAGCCTTTGAAGACCGAATCAATTTTGGAAGATTAGTTCTGGATATTGCTTTACCAGTATTAAAGAATTCTATTAGAAATCAAATCAAATTATTGATTGATATTGCAAAAGATGAAGGTACTGTTGTAGAATATATTAAACCGCATGGCGCTCTGTACCACAAAGTTTGTAACGATACTGATTACGCTGAATTAATGACAGTTTTAATATCCGAAGATTTTAAAGGATTGTCTTTAATGGGATTGCCTAATTGTGTTGCATCTAATTTGTGTCATGAAAAAGGAATAGAATATTTAAGTGAAGGCTTTGCTGACAGAACCTATGAAGTGGACGGTAATCTGCGATTGAGGAACTTAGAAGGATCTGTATTAATAAATAACGAAGCAGTATTGAATCAAGTTATTGAAATTAAAAATTCAAAAGTAACTACATACAATGGTGAGGAAATTTCATTAACAGTAAATTCAATTTGTTTTCATGGTGATCATGAAGGATCTGTTGAGCGTATTAAATTTGTTGTAAACCGGATAAATGAATTATAAGATTAGTCAATACGGAGAATCGGCTGTTTTAATTCAGTTTAATAAGGAAATATCTATTGGAGTTCATCAGGAGGTTCGAGTAGTGTATGAAGGACTCCGGAAACAAGCTTTTAAAGGAGTGAAAGCCGTAATTCCAGCATATAATTCTATTACATTATTATACGAATCAGCTCTTCTGAATTTAAAGGGAATAAAAAGTATAGTTAAAGAAGTGATTCAAAATATTGATTTAAACTTACTGAGTTCTTATCAAATTGAAATTCCTGTTTGTTATGACCCCAGTTTTGCAATAGATAAAGAGGCTGTTTTGAATGAAACCAAATTAAGTTGGGAAGAAATTGTAAGTATTCATTCTTCCCCGCAATATTTAGTTTATATGCTGGGTTTTGTGCCTGGATTTTTATACTTAGGAGGTTTAGATGAACGATTGTTTATTCCTCGTTTAGACGAACCTCGATTGAAAGTAGAATCTGGATCGATTGGTTTAGCAAGCAACCAAACAGGAATATACCCAATGGCGATTTCTGGCGGTTGGCAAATTATAGGAAGAACGCCTATTGACTTATTAGAGTTGTCTAAAACTGTGAAAATCGAAATGGGAGATTTTGTTAAATTCTTCCCAATAACAAAAGACCAGTTTAAATTAAACAAATATCAACCTAAACGAATGCTCATTCATGGAAATTGAAGTTTTGAACCCAGGAGTGAGTACTACAATTCAAGACTTAGGAAGGGTTAATGGTTTAGCTTACGGAGTTCCATACGGCGGGGCTATGGATCGGGTTTCTGCTGTTTTAGGAAACGTAGTTTTGGGCAATCCAATTTCTAACCCTGTTTTTGAATGTACATTAGTTGGAGGGGATTATTTGTTTAAGGGAAATGGTGATATTTGCATTTCAGGAGCTGCTTTTTTAGTTCGATTAAATGATGAAAGTATTCCTTACAATACTAAAGTAAAGGTTATAGGAGGAGATATATTAACTATAAAATCAGGTAAAATTGGTCGTTATTTGTACGTAGCAATAAAAGGAAGATTAGAAGCAGATGAGTATTGGGGTAGTTATTCAACTTATGCATTTGCAAAATCCGGAGGATATAAAGGAAGAGCATTGAAGAAAGGTGATGTTTTAAGAGTGAAAAAAGGATCGACATCAACTTATATCTTAAAGTCTAAAATTTCCATAATGGAAAACCCTGTCATTCGATGGAGTAAAGGTCCTGAATATCACGATTTTTCTGCTATGGATTTAAAATTAATGGACAAGCGACAATTAAATGTTTCCAATGATTCTAATAGAATGGGATATCGAATTGATGGTTTGAAACTGGAAGGGACTAGCACTGGGAATATAATCTCATCAGGAACATTTAAAGGAGTTATTCAAGTTCCAAATTCAGGAATTCCAATAGTATTAATGTCTGATTCTCCCAGCACTGGAGGATATCCAAGAATAGGAGTCGTTTTAAAAGAAGACCTCGATCAATTTGCACAAATTAAACCAGGTGGTGGATTTAAATTTCAGTATGTCGAATTATAACATTATTTCATATAAAAAAAGTTATAATCAAGAATTAAGAAAGTTAATTGATGTAGAGTTTGGCGCTGGATTTAGTAATACTAAAGAGTTTGAAAATGACAGGTTTAAAATACTATTGGCAGTTTCAGGAAGTATATTGTTAGGAGCATGTGCGCTAAAAATAAAAGGGAAGCAGGGTGTTTTTGATTTTATTGTAGTTGGCAACGAATTTGTATCCCAAGGAATTGGTAAAGCTTTATTTGAATCTAGATTTAGATTAGCGAAGGAATTTAAGCTAGAGGTAATTGATATAAATCATTGGAAAAGATCGTCATCGCCAGTGCCTTTTTGTGCTGAAAAATACAAGTTTATTAGGGTTGAATTGAAACCAAACTTTTGGTTTCAAGAAAGTAAAAAGAGTGTGTATGACTGCAACGAATGTGGAACTCCTCCATGTACTTGCATTTGTGAAGTTTATCGATTAATTATTTGATAATTTGAAATGAACTTGATATTTGGCTGTAAAGAGGTCTGTTTAACTCAAAGTTCGCATCTTCACTTGTAATTACCATTTGATATCCAGTTGTTCCGATGATGGTGTGGAAAATCATCGATTTCATTTTTATTAAATTATCATTAAAATATTCATATTCAAAATATTTAAACTTTTTACCATCAATTGTTTTATTGTCCGTTATTGAAATTGAAGTTTTAAAAACAGCAATTTGTAAAAATATTTGACTGGCACTATAAGTGTTTAGTGTAGTACCTTCTAATAAACCTTCATCTTTAGAAATCACTAGTGTAGCAGGGATGCTTGAACTTGCATTGTCACGACTAATAAAAATTTCAACTCCTCTCATATTACCTGCTGCCTCCCAAGAATCTGCAGCAGTGATTTTAATTTTTTCACTAGCACTTGTAAATACAACTTCTTTAGTTTCTACAAAAGAAAACATAACAGTAAGAGAAAGTAAAAAAAATATCTTTTTCATATTGATGGAATTGAAGGACTAAAATTAAGATTATAGTTTGATAAAGAAAAAAGGATGCCAAAAAATTGACATCCTTTTAATAGTTGTTATTAATTTTTTTATATGCTGCTAATATAATAATTCAGCGTGAATTAAATCTTCAATTCTAATAGGAAAACCACTTTTAGGCTTTAATTGCCTTTGAATTTTTTCGAATTCACCTGCACTGGCAAACATATAGGTTGTTTCTTTCTGCTTCCTGGCTTCCCAAATAACTCCAAAAACCTTCTTGCCGTTTCTAAAAACAAACTTACAAGGTCTGTGTTCGTAGTGTTTAAATTTAATTTTTTCCATTTTAGAGCGAGTTAAGGAGGTGTTATTTTAATTACGTTGAATTTTAAAAAATGGTTTGATTCTTTTATGAACAGGTGTTAACAACTCAAAAACAAGAAGGCGTTGTTCATCTCTTTTAAAAGGTTTTTACAACATTTTACAGATTTTTTTTTGATATTGTATCTTTTCATATAATTTGCATTATAAATTCGAAATATCCTAAGTGATGGTGAATAAAGAATTTCATAAAACTAAAGTAGACATTGAAAAAGAGCTTCAAGAAATTGAGTCTGCGAAAAAAGATCCGCGTCGCTTTGGAGTATTGTATGATAGATATCATGAACAAATTTTCAGGTATTTGTATGCTAGAGTGGATAACAAACATTTAGCTTCTGATTTAGTATCACAAGTATTTTATAAGGCAATGTTAAATATTGAGAATTATACATTTAAAGGCGTACCATTTGCTTCTTGGTTGTATCGAATTGCATTTAATGAAATGAATATGCAGTTCAGAAAAGATGCTAAAAACCGAACAGTTAACATTGATTCTGTTCAAATTGAAAGCTTTTTTGATGAATTAGAAGAAGATGATTCAAAGCAACACGAACAAACTTTAATGAAGGCCTTGTCGGAGCTTTCGGATGAAAGGTTAAGTTTAATTGAAATGCGATTTTTTGAAAAGAGATCATTCAAAGAGATTGCCGAAATAACAGGTATTACAGAAAATAACGCGAAGGTAAAAGTTTACCGGACGATAGATAAAATTAAAAAGAATTTTAACATTAGAGCATGAGAGATTTTAATGTAAATAGGGAACCTATTTCAAGTGAGGAAATATCTACTTTTAAGGATTTTAAAAGTATTTTAAGAAAGCACGCACAGACTACAGACGATTTGGCGAAGATCAAGCCTGTAGGGAATTCAAGTAGAATTTATTGGGGATTAGGTGGTGCTTTAAGTGTAATCGCAATAGCTTCAGTAATATTACTGTCGAATACAGATGAAGAGGTTCGTGATCCTACCACTGAGTTTGTAGCAATTGTAGATGAAGTAAAAGATGTTTTGCCGGAAATAAAATGGGAAACAGTTATCAGAACCCCCAAAGTCTCTTTAGAACACGCGTTGAAATTAAATATTATTTCGGCTGATAGAGTTGATTTTGTTCAATTTAGCTCTGGGAAAGAAGTAAGTGTTTTATTGCCGAAGTTAAAGGGCGCTGATGTTGAGTTTGTAAAAGAGTCTTTGGTTTTTAGAATTGAGAATGAGGAGTCTATCGAGATTTCGAATACGAACATACTTTATCAATTAACAGATGAAAATGAATGGGTTAAAGTTGATTACACTCCAAATGATATTCCTTTTATCGAAAAACCAAGATTATTAAAGTCGGGAACTCCAGCGATTCAAATGGATTTTGAAGGTTTTAGTAGCGCGTTCACTAAATTCGAGGAAGTTTTTTGGCAGCCAGTTGATTTTAAAGATTTGAACGAAGAATACTTTACTGTTAAGTGGGATGATGCATCGGTTGAAAAATCAAATGTTAATGGAGTTTATAAATTGTCTTTTAAGTCTGGTGAAATTGAACGGCACTTTAACGGATATCCTGTTTTACAAAAAGGAGAATATGAAAAAGCGATTAAATTATATAAAACTAAATTAATGAGCCTTCAAGAAGAGATGATGATTGCTCCAAAGAATTATATTGTTTCAAAAGGAGTTTTCACTGTAAAGTGATTTCTGATTTCATTTGACTATTTTTGAATAAATTAATTGGATTGAACGCTAATATTTCAAATAGTCTAGTATACAAGAGGAAAAAGTTTTATGATTATGCATTGGCAACTTTAGGGTTGTTAATGCCTCTTGTTGTTAAAGGGTTCCCTGTTTTAATTATAGCTGCGGCGATAGTTGGAATTGTGTATTATTTCCGTGCATACCAAAAGCTTGGTAAACCGAAGAAAGATTATTATTTCTTGCCCTATAATTTATTAAAAGACGGCTTTATAAGTATCTTCAAAAAGAAAGGCGCACCAATGTTTATGGTGATTCTTTTTGTTTTTTATTTGGTTTCATTTTTCTATTCAGAAAATGATGAAGTAGGTGCCGAAAAAATTGTTCTAAAATCTTGCTATCTATACTTTCCATTAATATTTACTTTGACAAAATGGGATAAAGAAAAGCTTCTAAGAGTTTTGAATTTCTATATTATCGGATGTATAATACATGTGTTGATAAGCTATTTGGAAGCTTTTATCCAATCAGGTTATTCCTTTGATATTTTTCAATTTACTTATACAAGGTTAAGTTTCAATTTACACCCGTCTTACTCAGCTTTGTTAATCAATATTGCTTTGGTTTTTGTGATTGTACTTATTCTCTTTAAAGATTTAAAGAGTTTAAAAAAGGCTTTTTTGGTAAAGAGTATTTTAATTATAATACTCTTTATTCCATTTATTCTATTGCTTTCTTCTAAGTCTGGAATATTCTCACTTTTGTTAATTATTATTACAACTTGCGTTTTTGTGTTGTTTAAACTTAGGAATGTGAGGTTCAAAATCGGTTTTTTCATCACGCTTAGTTTTGTGATTTTAATTGCGTTCTTATCAGGTAATAAAGTAGCAAAACGAAAATATGTAGAGTTTGAGAAAATAATCACTTCAAAATCAGATATACCTCGTAGTAAAGTCAATTTTATATCATCTTCACAGATAAGATTAGTGCTCTGGGAAAATAGTTTTTTAGCATTTAAGAATAGTCCTTTATTTGGATATGGCGTCGGGGATGGGAAGGATGCCCTTCAAGAACAATTAAAAGAAAGTGAAGAGGAGTTTGTTTATAAATT
>TARA_B110000093_G_scaffold29686_1_pt1 | contig 17866 bp, 17 predicted proteins | sample TARA_B110000093 | Tara Oceans TARA_B110000093 (sample SAMEA4397390) | marine metagenome | biome: Polar Biome; feature: [MIX] marine epipelagic wind mixed layer (ENVO:01000061); material: water (ENVO:00002006), including particulate matter (ENVO:01000060) such as... | depth 10-100 m | reverse complement strand
GGATCCGAGGCGCTCTCACCGCAAACGCCCGAAGAAACTCCAGCTTCTTGGCAGACAATCGCAATTTGCTCCAGCGATCTCAATAGCGCCGGTTGCCATGGATTTAACATCGCCCCTAGGGCAGGATTCATGCGGTCGGCCGCAAATAGGTATTGTGATAAATCGTTGGTGCCCACCGAGATAAAGTCCAAGACACCAGCTAGTTGTGCAATCTGATAGACGATGCTCGGCGTTTCCACCATGATTCCGACCTTGAACTTTCCGGCTTCCCTGGCAAGCGCGGCGAACTCAATCGCCTCGGAGTAAGTCGAAACCATCGGGGCCATCACCCAAACTTCGCGGCCCGATTGCTCTCTTGCGATTTCGAGGCTTTCCAGTTGATCAACAATAAAGTCTCGGTGATTCTCAATCAGGCGATATCCGCGGACGCCCAGTGCCGGATTTTCTTCGTCACCCATGTCCAAAAACGGAACAGGCTTGTCGCTACCGGCATCGATGGTGCGGACAACAATTGGCCCGGCTGGAGCCGCCTTCAAAATCTCTGTGTAGCTAGCGGCCTGAGACTGCTTAGTCGGCCGGGTCTTGGCAGACAAATAAAGTAGCTCAGTTCTAAAGAGCCCCACCCCTTCAGCCGCCGAGGCACTGGCCGCAATCGCGTCTTCCAGCGAACCAATATTTGCGCGAACCGGAATGATCGGATCCTCGCTTTTTGCGATGAAAGATAGAGCTTCGGTGATGTCACTTTCCTGGCCATCCACCACAACGCGATCCCCCACCGGGTCAACTAGGACCTGCATCCCGTCAACCAAGTCTTTGGCCTGCTGACATGAAACAACCGCTGGGATCGATTTTGATCTGCAGATGATTGCAGTGTGTGAGGTCGGGCCGCCCTGGATGGTTACCACCCCGACAACCGCCTCAGTGAATTGCGCGGTATCAGCCGGTGAGAAATCCTCACCCACAATCACGAACCTTCCAGTGGTAGGAATATCCAGTCCAAGTGAAATGCCCGCGATCGAGGCGGCAACTCTTCTGGCAAGGTCGCGAATATCGTTTAGGCGCTCCTCAAAAGTAGCGTCTCCTGCAAAAATATCGGCGTATTCTTCAACCGCGTTAATAAAAGCGGTGCCGGCATTCCAGCCATGCGAGATTTGATCCGATGCAGTTTCGAATAGCTCTTCATCTTCCAGCAGCATGATCAGGGCCTCGAAAATTTCAGCGGAGGTCTCGCCTGCCTTTTCGGCTAGGCCATTCATCTCCAGTGAAACTGCCGCGATGGCAGTCTTCAGGCTTTCTGTTTCCAGAGCTTTGTCACCGGAGTGCTTAGCCGCATTTGGCAATGAAGCTACAGGCTTTACTCGAAATACTTCGGCGGCGACGGAGCCCAGCCCCACGCCCATGCCTGTAAGAATTGTGCCGCTGTCTAGCAAATCTAGCCCTTCAAAAAATCTTGAACCTGGGCGATTAGGGCAGTGGCTTCAGCCTCGTCATCAGAGTCAACTTCTATGGTCAACTCTTCACCCGTCTTAGCCTTTAGGGCCATCATGCGAAGCGGCGAGTTTGCTTTAGCTAACTCCTGACCAGCCTTGCCAATTCGAACCTCTAGGCCTGACTCCTTTACTAGCTTCACTATCTGTCCAGCGGGCCTGGCGTGCAGGCCAATCGGATCCAATACGGTAACTGAGCCATTTATTGTGGCCATTGTTTTTCCCTTCGAAGTTCTAATAAAAAATACTAACTAACTCCCGGCGTCATACCGGCTGGTCATTTGTGACTTAGGGCCCCTTGATGTTTCGCTATTGCCCGCTCCAGTGAGCCAGCCAATTGATGTTCTGGGCTAATTCCACAAACCTCTTGTGCAAATTCTGAGGGCGTCAATGCCCCGAGCTTAGAGTTCAACAGAGCTACCTCAGGGTCGTTTTGGCTCATGAAATCCAAAGAAGCCTCAACCACTTCCAGCAGCGCGCTGGGCTCTTCGCCGAGCTCAGCCAAAAGCGCTGCCGGCCCAATAAGACGTTCAAACCTAGATAGCTTTCTCAAAGGCTGTCTTCCAACTCGCTCCACCTGATCGTCAAGTAAAGGGTTTGCTAGTCGCAGCAGCGTTCTGTGGACATATTTTGCGTGCTCATTCGAATCAAAGTCGTGCTTGGTGACAAGAGCCATGGAGGTTTCTTCCATTACTCGGGCTACAGCATCACGGACAATCAGATCCCTTAGTGATCCGGCGATTGTGTCATGGCCGTTGCGCTGACCCAAGTACGCAATCGTCAAGTGCGCGGTGTTCACCGTATAGAGCTTTCGCTCAATAAAAGGCTGAAGATCATCGACCATGGTTGCCGCAGGAATCTTTAGATCAGTTCCAGCTAGCCCACTTTTGTCGATGACCCATTCGCAAAAGCTTTCGGCAGCAACGTCTGGTTCACTATCTGCTTGCTGCATTGGAACGATCCGGTCGACAGCGGTATTAGCAAAAAAGATGTTTTTGGGAAGTCTCTCGAGAGTCTCCAATATATTGGACCACAAAATATCCGTGGCATTGATCGCGTTTTCGCAGGCCATTATGACAAGCGGAGAATCACTTGACCGTGCTTGAATGCCCCGAGCAATTACTGGCGCAATAGCGGGCAGAATATTCGTCCCAACTGATGCGGTAATTACATCGGCTTGGCCGATGGCTGCTATCAGAGCGGCTTCGTCCGCGGTTGAGTCCAGAACTTCAAAGTTTTCGTAGTGGGTTTCTTTTTTGGCTTCGCCAAGTTCGAAAAGGCTGTACCCGATGGAGGATCGCAACTTGGCGATCAGCTCTTTATTCACATCAGCAAAAGTCACAAAGTAGCCGGCATCCTGCAGAACTGCCCCGATGAAGCCTCGCCCGATGTTTCCGGCTCCGAAGTGGACTGCCCGCATAGTTTTTTCTCCTGTGACTGTTCTGAGTGCTACTAGATTTTGTCTTGCTCAGTGGCTATTTGATTTTTTCTTACTTTGACGTATAGCTAGTCGTTGCCAAGAAGCAGCTGAGCAATTTCCTCGGGGTTGTCCGAGTTTTGCAAAATTGCCAACTTGTCCTCGTCTTGAATCATTTCGGCCAAATTGCCGAGCAGCTCCACGTGTCCATCACCCTTCGAGGCGATACCAAGAATGCAAGTAACTTCATCATCGGCCCACTCAATTGGCTGTGCCAATCGAATAAACACCAGCTGATCGAAAATAACGTGCGCACGTGATTCGTCAGTTCCATGCGGAATGGCAAAGCCCATGCCGATGGCGGAAGGAAAGATCTCTTCTCGCTCCCACATCGCGTCTGCATAGTCGCTTGTTGCCGCGCCTAGCTTAACTAGTAGCTTGCCGCAGATGTCCACAGCCTCCTCCGGAGAGGAGGCTGTGGCATCTAGCTTTATTCCGGCCTGTTGGACTAAATCAGTCATCGCTGATGTCGTCGCCCGACTTTATTCTTGACACGACCTCAGCGATTTTTAGATCGCCCAGAAACATGTCAAACATGATCACCACAGAGTTCGGCACCGCTTGTTTGGCCCTTGAGCCAAGTCCGCGGTGACAAAGAACTAAATCGTGTTCAGTTTCAGTCAGTTGGTTCACAGGGGAATGGGTCACTGAGACCTCTTGGGCCTTCAGTTGCTTAGCAAGCTGCTTCGCAACCATTACAGATGAGCCCATTCCGGCCTCGCAAGCAACAACTATGTTCTTGACAGAGGCACCCGATATAGTCGCCATAATTACGCAGCATCTCCGGTCTTCATGGCCTGACTCTTTGCCTTCGAGGCGTCTAGATCTGCAGCATCATCTCCGGAGCCAGTTGCCTTCAAGATGAAGAAGGCCACAACGAAGGAAACAGCTGCTGACAACGCAATGCCCAAAAGCACGCCGAAGTGGTTACCCGGAGGGGTCATCGCCATGTAAGCGAAGATCGATCCTGGTGATGGGGTGGCAACAAGGCCGACTCCAGTAGCCGCGAAAGTAGCAACACCAGTTGCACCACCGGCAATCGCTGCAAGAACAACGATTGGCTTAAGTAGTACGTATGGGAAGTAAATCTCGTGGATTCCACCAAGGAAGTGGATAACAATTGCACCTGGAGCTGAACCGCGAAGAATCTTCGGTCCTGCCAGCCAGAATGCAACTAGTAGGCCAAGTCCTGGACCTGGGTTTGACTCAAGCATGAACATGATTGACTTGCCAGTTTCTTCGGCTTCAACTGCTCCGATTGGAGCCAGAACACCGAAGTTGATGGCGTTGTTCAAGAACAGGATCTTTGCTGGCTCAATCAAGATTGAGGCCAAAGGCAAGAAGCCTGTGTCAACTAGAACCTTCACACCGCCTCCAAGCACATCGGAGAACGCGTTTACGGTTGGTCCGATTCCTAGGAATCCAAGGATTGCCATGAGCATTCCGGTGATTCCTAGCGAGAAGTTACCAATCAACATCTCGAAGCCGGTTGGGGTTACTGGGTCTAGCACGGCGTCAATCTTCTTCAATACCCATGCAGCCAATGGACCAATAAGCATGGCGCCAAGGAACATAGGAATTGAAGTTCCAACAATCACACCAACGGTTGCAACGGCACCGATAACGGCACCACGCTGACCGTGAACCAAACGTCCACCAGTGTAACCGATGAGGATTGGCAATAGGTTGATGATCATTGGGCCAACCATTGAACTTAGCTCTTCATTTGGGAGCCAGCCGGTTGGGATGAACAGTGCAGTCAGTAAGCCCCAGGCGATAAATGCGCCAATGTTTGGGATTACCATGCCGGCGAGGTTGCCACCGACTTTTTGAACAAACGACTTCCAGCCTGTGTGAGTGCCGTCACCCGCGGGGATGAAATTAGCCATGGGTACTACCTTCCTAATAAGGGGTTGTATTTATCAAATAGAGTCAGGTCAATTGCTTGCTTGCAGGCAAACAATTGGCTTTCCTCCGTCCATATCCACTGGCTTCTCTGCCAGTGAAATTTATTGTTGGGCCAGAGCAATCTGGACCCCGCTTCCCGCAAGCGCATCTGTGAACGAAGCGTCGACATCGACGTTAGTCACTATGCGGTCAAAACCTGAAAAAGCGGAAAATTTAGCCGGGTAGGTGGAGCCATACTTGCCGCTATCGACTAAGAGGATTCGCTCCCGTGAGTTAGCCATCATGGTCTTCTTCACTAGGGCTTCATCGGTGTCAAACGCCGTGGCCCCTGCCTCCAGAGAAAAGCCGTTAGCACCAATGAAGCTCACCGAAGCAGTTAGCTCTCGAAGGTCCTCGCAAGTCTTAGCGCCCACGGCGCTCAATGTTGCAGGCCTAATTTTGCCACCCAGCAAATAAGTCTGCGTAGTCGAATCGGCGATCTTTCCTGCCAAGGTCAGATTGCTGGTTACGACCAACAGACCGGGCTTGTTTCGAAGATATACAGCCAAGCACTCAGTAGTAGTGCCGCCATCAACAAAGATGCATCCCTCATCGGGGATAAAGGAAGCCGCAACATCGGCGACCAGGCGCTTTTGATTCGGATTCTGTCCATATCGCTCTGGGATTGTGTACTCGTGAGCAAATCTCTCAAGTGAAATTGCTCCGCCGTGAACGCGACGCAGAACTCCCCGGCGCTGAAGAACATCTAAGTCTCTTCTAACGGTCTCGACTGCGACATCTAGGTTCGATGCAGCCACATTTGCGTCGACACGGCCTTCTACTCGAGCCCACTCGCTCAGCTGTAGTCTTCGCTCTTCTGCCAGCATCTTTGTATTCTCCGAAATTGTCTGGTTCCAGTACTAAACAACAAATTAGCAGGCTTTTCTCAGCTTGAAAGATAGAAACGGGCAAAAAACCACAGTAAAAACATAACAATTCGGTCACGTACTCAGTCGTGCCCGCTCATCCTGAACTAGTCGCCACCAAAGATAAAAGGCCACAAGAGCGAAGAAGGCCCACTCAATTGCGTAAAAAGCGGTCAACCAGTTGACCTCTATTTCTTGAGCCCTGATGTCGATCGATATTCTTTCGACCGTAAGATCTATGCCGTCACTGAGTATCAAGTAAACCGGAAGGCTAACTACCTGTTCGGAACTGTAGAGATTCACAAGTTGCGAGAGCGAGACCGAACCAAGGAAATCTTTAGATTCAGTTTCTTTGACTGCCTCGTTTGGCTCCAAGTAACCTGTGATGCTGTGGCTCGAACTATCCAGTTCGCTTTGCACCATGCGAAGTTCCGTGACGTCCTGCGAGTAGCCCAGGGCAACGGTGAGGCTGACTAATTGGTCACCAATCTCGACAAAAGAGTTGGTTATGAGCCAATAACCCGGCACTAAATCATCGCCAACCAGCTGAAGGCGGTCCTGCACAATAAACGAGTTTTCTGGATCTAGAGTGACGTTCACAGTTGCAAGACGATCGTAGGCTCCAGGAGTAATGCCCTCGAGTCCAGCAAGTTCATCTAGTGGAACAGGTGCTAGCTCCTGCTCACTGACGCCGACATAACTAAAGGTTCGCTCCAACTGCCACTGCATTAACAGGGAAAAAGAAATCGCCACCAATGCAGCTATCGCTAGCCCCCCAAGCCATTTGGGCTTGCGGGCAATCGAGAAGAAACTCGGTTTCATTTATATGTATGAATTCGCAACTACATCGACGCGCTGGAATTCTTTGACGTCCGAATAGCCGGTGGTGGCCATTGAACGACGCAATGCTCCTATTAGGTTTGCGGTGCCGTCTGCAGAGCTAGTGGGGCCCATCAAAATTTGCTCAAGTGGAGCATGTGAGCCAACCCACACTCGCTGACCTCTTGGAAGCGAGGAATTTACCGCCTCTGGGCCCCAGTGCCAGCCTTGGCCTGGTGCTTCGGCGGCTCTTGCAAGAACAGTGCCCAGCATCACGGCATCCGCTCCACAAGCAATTGCTTTCACCATGTCGCCGGAGGTGCCAAGTCCTCCGTCAGCAATTACGTGAACGTAGCGACCACCGGATTCATCCATATAGTCACGACGGGCGGCAGCCACGTCAGCGACAGCAGTTGCCATCGGAGCGTGAATGCCCAAAACTTTTCTGGTAGCACTAGCTGCTCCGCCGCCAAAGCCAACCAAGACTCCGGCTGCACCAGTGCGCATCAGATGCAATGCCGCGGTGTAGGTTGCTGCTCCTCCTACAATCACAGGAACATCAAGCTGGTAAATGAACTCTTTGAGGTTTAGCGGTTCTGCACCTTGCGACACGTGCTCCGCAGAAACCGTGTTTCCGCGAATAACGAACATGTCGACTCCGGATTGCAAAACAATCTGGGAAAACTCTGCTGTTCGCTGGGGAGACAGTGACCCGGCAACCCTGACACCGGCGGCGCGAATTTCCTCAAGACGAGCCTTAATGAGTTCGACCTGGATTGGTTGAGAATAGACGCGTTGCAAAACTGCCGTGGCGTCCTCGTCCTTGGCGTTCGCGATTTCAACTAACTGCTGGGTTGGATCCTCGTACCGGGTCCAGAGACCTTCCAAATCCAGAACACCAAGCCCGCCGAGCTTCCCAAGTGCAATCACTGTCGCAGGGCTCATTGCGGAATCAGTCGGTGCCGCGATTACGGGCATGTCAAACTGGAAAGCGTCGATACCCCAGCTGGTTGACACGTCTCCCGGGTCGCGGGTCCTTCTGGTTGGCACAATTGCGATGTCATCGAATGCGTAGCCGTTGATTGCTCGCTTCGATCTGCCGATCTCTACTTCAGTCATTTTTTATTGCCTGCCTAGCGGGTGCCGTAGTTTGGCGCCTCAATGGTCATCTGGATGTCGTGCGGATGCGATTCTCGGAGCCCGGCAGCGGTAATCCTTACAAACTTGCCGTTCTGCTGCAATTCAGGGATTGTGGCTGCTCCGACGTAGCCCATCGAAGCCCTTAGTCCTCCAACTAGTTGGTGAACTACGGTTGGAACTGTTCCCCGGTAAGGAACTCGTCCCTCGATGCCTTCTGGCACTAGCTTTTCTTCCTTCAAGACATCATCCTGGAAGTAGCGATCTTTTGAGTAGGACTGCGCTTGACCGCGGGATTGCATTGCCCCGAGAGAGCCCATGCCGCGGTAGGTCTTAAATTGTTTGCCACCTACATATGTAATGTCTCCGGGCGCCTCGTCGGTTCCGGCCAACAGCGACCCGAGCATTACCGAGTTCGCACCTGCCACCAGAGCCTTGGCGATATCTCCTGAATATTGAAGGCCGCCATCAGCGATGACTGGAACTCCCGCCTCCCTGGCTGCGAGCGCCGCCATGTGAACGGCGGTGATTTGAGGAACTCCGACACCGGCAACCACTCTGGTCGTGCAGATTGATCCCGGGCCAACACCAACTTTTACACCGTCAGCTCCCGCTTCGACAATTGCCTTGGCGCCCTCGGTCGTTGCCACGTTGCCACCTAGTACATCGGTGTGCTTTGCAAAAGGCTCATTTTTTAACTTTTTGATCATCTCAAGCACGGCTGAGTTGTGACCGTGAGCGGTGTCAACAACAAGAATGTCTACACCGGTCTCAACAAGAGCCATGGCTCGCTCCCAGCCATCGGGGCCAACGCCAACAGCTGCTCCAACCAATAGTCGCCCTGCGCCGTCCTTCGAAGCATTTGGGTACTTCTCGCTCTTGTCAAAGTCCTTCACGGTAATCAAGCCCTTGAGCTTGCCGTTGTCATCAATAAGCGGAAGCTTCTCAATTCTGTGCTGAGCAAGTAGTGCCATCGCCTCATCTGGGTGGATACCAGCCTTGCCAACAATTAGGGGCATCGAGGTCATAACGTCCTTGACCAAGGTTGTCGTTCGTTGAACCTCAAGCACGAAACGCATGTCGCGGTTTGTGACTATGCCAACCAGCTTGCCATCCTCATCTATAACCGGAAGCCCGGAGACGCGGTAGCGGCCGCAAAGATCATCCACTTCTTGAATGGTTGCATAGGGAGTAGTGGTAACAGGGTGAGAAACCATCCCGGCTTCGCTCCGCTTCACCAAGTCCACTTGGTCAGCCTGCTGCTCAATAGAAAGGTTTCGGTGCAAAATACCAAGTCCCCCTTGGCGGGCCATGGCAATTGCCATGCGGGACTCCGTCACGGTGTCCATTGGGGACGAAATTAGAGGAATATTAATACTGATGTTTCGGGATACCATTGTCGAAGTGCCCACTCCCGAGGGAATAACGTCGGATTTGCCGGGCATCAACAGGACATCGTCGTAAGTTAGCCCAATTAGGGAAAAAGGGTCTGAATGCTCCAAAATTACCTCTCAGCGGCTCGGGACGGTATGGCTCAATCCTACAGAGCTAAGCCAACTGAAATAAGAGAGAATTCTTTATTACGAAGAGGTCACGACGGCAACTGTGTATTGTCATGCATTGGTATTGTGTTGCAGTACCCCTGATAGGGTTGCACGTGAGCATTGTGGCTCACCAAGATATGGAGGATCGGTGAATTTCCTCTCCGTGGGCAATCCAAAACGTTTTCTGAAACTCGTAGTAGTCGTATTTACCGCTCTCATCATTGGCCTTGGTCTTTTGGTGTCGCCCGCCCAAGCCGACAGCGTCGGAGAAGACTTTGACCACGCTGTGCTTGGAAACGTCAAGATTAAGGGCGAACCAATTGGCGGGGTCCGCATTGTGGTCGAAGGACCTTCCTATACCGCTGAGGTTCGCACCAGCGACGACGGAAGCTGGCTAGTTGGGGTTCCGACTAAGGACACCTACACAGTGACTCTTGATCAAGAAACTCTCCCTGCGGGCATTGCTGTTCTCGAGGGTGGGGCTACTCAAGATGTCGACCTCGGGCTTTCTGACCGCGTCGTAAAAAACTTTTTCATTGGCCAGGGTGAGCGAAATGAAGTTTCGTTCTTTGACCAATTTGTTGCCCGTCTGATTTACGGAATCAACTTCGGTCTTATGCTCGGGCTTGCCTCGGTAGGACTGTCTCTGGTATTTGGAACAACTGGTCTTTCTAACTTTGCACACGGCGAGATGGTTACCTTCGGAGCTGTTGCTGCCCTGATTCTCGGCACAGTACTTCAAGTGCCAATTTGGGTCGCCATTCCCGCTGCCGTGATTCTTTCTGCCGGGTTTGGGTGGTCGTTGGATGCCGGGCTATGGAAGCCGCTTCGGAAAAAAGGCTTGGGTATTGTCCAGTTGATGATTATTTCCATCGGACTATCGCTAACTCTTCGCTATGTCATTCAGTTCTTTATCGGTGGTGGAACCGAACAGCTACCAGGCTTCGATTCACCTAAAATAAACTTTTTTGGATCCGTTGCACTGAGTATCAACGATCTGTATTCAATGGGTATTTCCATTGTTGCAATTCTCGGATTTGCCCTGTGGCTTCTGAAAACCAACACCGGAAAAGCAACCCGCGCAATCTCGGACAACCCGGACCTAGCTGCGGCTTCCGGTATCGACGTCGACAAAGTTGTGCGTCTTGTTTGGATCGTATCCGCTGCACTCGCGGGGCTCTCCGGAGTGCTTTGGGCATATTTTCGACCAGGAATCAAGTGGGACATGGGAACGCAGATTCTGCTTCTAATCTTCGCCGCGGTGACCCTTGGTGGTCTCGGAACAGCATTTGGTGCGTTGATTGGAGCGCTCGTCGTGGGAATTCTGGTTGAGACCTCGAGCTTGTTCATCCCTTCAGATTTGAAGTACGTCGGTGCGCTCGTCGTGCTAATTGGAGTACTACTCTTCAGGCCACAGGGCCTTATGGGACGAAAACAGAGAGTCGGATAGGAGGTAGCTCATGGACTGGGGAACAATTATAAATAACACCTTGGCAGGGCTGCTAACGCCCACCACAATTGCTTTTGCACTTGCAGCACTTGGATTGGCAATGCACTTTGGTTTCGCAGGCCTGTTGAATTTCGGTATCGCGGGATTCATGGCCATCGGTGCCTACGGGTACGCGATTTCGGTTCTAACTTTTGGTTTCCCTTGGTGGGGAGGCATGATTGTCGGCATCATCGGATCTATCCTGTTCGCGATCCTGCTGGGCGTTCCTACCCTGAGGCTTCGTGGGGACTACCTAGCTATCGTGACAATTGCGGCGGCTGAGATAGTGAGGCTGTTGTTCCTAACCACAGCCTTCACCGATGTCACGGGAAGTGCCGACGGCCTCTTTGGCTACAACAACTCTGGAGGATTCACTAGTGCAAACCCATTCCCACCGGGATCCTACGGATGGGGGCCTTGGACCTACAACTCCGAGACTCTTTGGGTTCTTACCTTTGGGCTTGGTGTCTTAGCTGTTTGTGTTTGGTTCCTGTGGGCTCTAATGCGCTCGCCTTGGGGAAGAGTTATCAAGGGTATCCGCGAGGACGAAGAGGCCATCAGGGCGCTCGGTAAAAACGTATTCGCTTACAAACTTCAGGCACTTATCATCGGTGGAATCTTCGGCGGAATGGGTGGAATTATTTACGCCGCATTCGCGAACGTTTCTCCGGGCGTGTATGTGACATCAATCACCTTTTTCATCTGGACATCACTGCTACTCGGTGGTGCCGCGACAATCTGGGGTCCGGTTATAGGTGCAGTTATCTTCTGGACACTTCAGGCCTTCTTATCGAACATCTTGCCGGAGCTCGCACTAGCGGGTATTTTGCCAGTGTCCGGAACTCAAGCGGCAACACTGAGATTCGTGCTGGTGGGTATCGGTTTGATGTTGCTTGTGATTTACAGGCCCCAAGGTATTTTCGGAGACAAGAGGGAGCTGACCTTTGTCAAATAGTGACTCACCAATAAAATCAATCGGTCTACACATCGGCGAAGCCGCACCAGGCTGCAAAAAGACCGATCCAATGCTCGTTATTGACCATGTTAAGAAAAGCTTCGGTGGCCTAACAGCAGTTGATGTTGAGCACCTAGAAATTCCGAAGAATGCCATTACGGCGCTAATTGGTCCAAACGGTGCCGGCAAGACAACACTGTTTAACCTGCTTACTGGCTTTGACACACCTGATACTGGTGCCTGGGAGTTCCTAGGCACTTCGCTATCGGGAGTCCCCAGCTACAAGGTTGCCCAAATGGGTCAAGTTCGAACCTTCCAGCTAACCAAGGCGCTGAGCCTGTTGACAGTGTTGGACAATATGAAGCTTGGCGCGAAGAATCAAGTCGGCGAAAGCATATTCCGCGCTCTTTTTCCAAGAGCTTGGAGAAAACAGGATGCTGAGATTGAGCTCAAGGCGATTGAGCTACTGAAGCGATTCAACCTTGAAGCGAAGCAGGCTGATTTCGCAGCGTCGCTATCTGGAGGTCAACGCAAGCTGCTAGAGATGGCAAGGGCATTGATGACCGACCCCGTGCTGGTAATGCTCGATGAGCCAATGGCCGGTGTAAACCCTGCTTTGACTCAGTCCTTGCTTGGCCATGTTTTGAACTTGAAAAAAGAAGGCATGACCGTGCTGTTTGTCGAGCACGACATGCACATGGTTCGACACATTGCCGACTGGGTTGTCGTAATGGCCGAAGGTAAAGTTGTGGCCGAAGGTCCGCCCGAAACAGTCATGAACGAACAGGCCGTTATAGACGCCTATCTAGGTGCTCATCAAGACACTGATCTTGGTGTTGTCACGGGAAGAATTAGCGTCATCGACCAGGAGAAAGAAAAATGACCCGAGTTGTAGATGTTAAGAATCTCACCGCGGGCTACTTGCCGGGAGTGAACATCCTGAACGAGGCAAACCTATATGCCGACAAAGGCGAACTCATAGGAATTATCGGACCCAACGGTGCTGGTAAATCAACCCTTCTGAAATCAATCTTCGGACTCGTAAAGGTTCGTGAAGGATCAATAACACTAAACGGTGAAGACATCGTGGGTCAGAAGCCAAACCAGCTTGTGGCAAAGGGTGTTGGGTATATCCCGCAGAACAACAACGTCTTTCCTTCACTAACCATTGAAGAGAACCTTCAAATGGGTGTTTTCCAGGATCCAAAGAATTTCGAGAAGCGTCTTGAATTCGTAGTCTCGATATTTGACGAGCTTGGAAAGCGGCTGAAGCAGCGCGCTGGCTCACTGTCCGGTGGCGAACGTCAAATGGTTGCCATGGGTAGGGCATTGATGATGGAACCAAGCGTTCTGCTACTTGACGAGCCGTCTGCAGGCCTTAGCCCTGTTAGACAGGATGAGGCCTTCCTTCGAGTCTCAGAGATCAACAAAGCAGGCGTTACCTGCATCATGGTTGAACAGAACGCTCGTCGTTGCCTTCAAATCGCTGACCGAGGTTATGTTCTAGATCAGGGCACTGATGCCGTCACAGGCACCGGTAGAGAGCTTCTGAACGACCCACAGGTCGTCGGTCTCTACCTTGGAACCCTTGGCACCTAGTAAGAAGCTTCCCTAAGGATTTTCCGTCCCAATAGGCGCGGTGCTTGGTGGGGTTTTCGGCGTGCCGGTCAACAACATCGGACTAGAGGTTGCCATCGGTGCAGTCGTAGATGTCGCGTCCCGCAAAAGCTGATCTCCCACTACACATTCGCTCAACCCGATGCCCTTCCGGCTTCAGTATCTTCAGGACATAAAGAAACCCCCTCAGGCCTAAGCCCGAGGGGGTTTCTTGATTGAAACTAGTTACTAGCCACGAATGGTAGCTGGAACGTTGTTTCCATCGAACTGCTGGATCAGGATGTTACCGTCTGTTGGGTCTCCAACGTCATTGAAGGTAATGTTTCCCGATGGACCGTCATAGTCTGCGGTTCCACCATCGTTGATGATGTCAGCACACTCAGCAAAGCTGGTGCACTTGGTACCGTCTCCAGAACCTCCAGAAACTTCCTGAAGCTTCTCTGACATGTTGGCACCCTGGGTGCTACGCGCCTCTAGAGCAGCAAGTGCAAGCACTATAACTGCGTCGTAGGTCTCAGGACCGTAAGCGTTTAGCTCCAAGGCTGCGTTGCCGCGTGCCTGCCAGTTTGCATCAAGCTTCGCAACGAAGTCAGCAATGTTTGCCTCGTTCACGCCTGGGTAAGTACCCTTAGCACCCTCAAGGGTGCCAGCAGCGAAGTCATCAGAGTAGTTGGTTAGGTTACCGTCAACGAAGTAAAGCTTGTCACCAGGGAACTGGCTTGTTAGCTCAGGCACGATGGTCTTTGCCTCGTCGAATGTAATTAGAACGATTGCGTCTGGATCTCCGGCTAGTGCCTCAGCAATCTGAGCGGTGAAGTTAGTGTCACCGGTGTTATAGGTCGGCTCAGCAATAATCTCTCCACCAGCAGCCTCGAAGGCAGCCTTGGTGAATGCAGCTAGACCGGTACCGTATGAGTCATTTAGAACGATAAATGAAACTCTCTGGTGGCCGTCTTCTGCGATTAGGTTACCTAGAACTTCACCCTGAAGTACGTCTGAAGGAGCGGTACGGAAGTACAGACCCTTGTCCTCGTAGTCAGTGAAAGCAGCTGAGGTGTTAGCTGGTGAGAAGTGAATTACACACTCAGCAATAACGCGGTCGATGAACTGAAGTGATACACCTGAAGATGCAGCACCAACGATTGCCTGAGCACCTGCGCCTAGAAGACGTGGGATTTCAGTGTCGTAAGCCTTGTTGTCGGTGTCACCAGAGTCGCCAAAAGTAGCGTCAATTGTGAGTCCCTTGTTGGCAGCGTTGATCTCGTCAATCGCTAGAGCAGCACCAGCTTCTTCTGGTGGGCCTAGGAAAGCGAGGTTACCAGTCAATGGCAGTGCGGTACCTAGGTTTAGTACTAGGTCTCCATCCTGCTCAGAACCTAGCTCACAGCCGCCGGCGGTTGTTGTCGCTGCACAGCCAGCCAGAACAAGCGCCGAAACGCCTGCTGCAGACAAAGCCATGAGTGCACGCGACCTGTTGTTCTTTACGGTCATTGTTGCTCCTTGAAATAGCAATTTAAGTGCTAACGCAAGCAGGTAGCCCACGCGCTAACTCAAGCATACTAACTGCGGCATTTCGTGTAGGTTAACGCACCGCCTGAAACTAGAAATGAGACAGGCCCTTAGAATGAAGTCGTAGTTTTTGTCAGGTATTTCAACGATATTGGTGAATAAAAATAAAAAAACTGGGCAAAACAGCATTATTTGTTCAAAAGTTAGATTGAGTAACAATTCGATTGCGAATCTAAAGGGCTTCCACAATCGGTAAAATCGGCTTTCTTCGGATGGCATCTGAGGTCAGAATCATCAGAGACACCCAAACCAATCCAAAGCCGATCCAACGAACCGGAGGCATTTCCTCGCCCAATATGAAGTATCCGACCGAGAACTGAAGCACCGGTGTGAGGTACTGAATAAACCCGATCATCGAAAGAGGGATCCGGCTTGCGGCAGCGCCGAACAAAATCAACGGCACCGCGGTCATGATTCCAAAGCCAATTAGGACTGCTGCCTCCATGGGGCCGCTTAGGATCATCACCGGCCCAAGGGATGCCACGACAATTAGTTGAATGATTGCTATCGGCAGCACTGTCGCAGATTCGATTGTGAAACTCTGCAGGGCACCAATGTTTCGACCAACTCTGTTTTTCGCAAGCGAGTAGGTTCCGAAGCTCAACGCCAAAATAATAGCTATCCAGGGTGGGCGACCGTAGTCGACGGTCAGGACCAAGACCGCGATGAGTCCGACACCTAGTGCCAACCACTGCATTCGTCTGAGCTTTTCTTTCAGCAAGAACACCGCGAACATGACTGTGATCAGTGGGTTTATGAAATAACCAAGAGAGGTCTCGATCACATTACCGGTAACAACCGCGACGACGTATACCTGCCAATTGATAAAGATAAAAATGGCTGCCACTGCAACCCAGAGAAGTTTTTTTGGGGTTTTTACCAAAGCCACAATCTGGTCCCAAGTCTTTGTGATCGTTACCAAAAGCGCGGCAAACAAAAAACCAAATACCACTCGCCAAACAACGGTCTCAAAGGGAGAGGCGAATTTAGATAGCTGGATAAGTAGTGGAAACGAACCCCAAATTAAGTAAGCGCCCGCGCCAAATGTCAGGCCCACCGTATTTATAGAACGCTTCTTCACCTTGCAAGCCTAGGGGCATTAAACGCAAAAAAAGACCCGGATTTCCGGGTCTTTTTTTGTGAATTTCTAGCGCTCGATAACCGCAAGAATGTCGCGGGCCGATAGGACAAGAAAATCCTGTCCGTCGTAACGAAGCTCAGTTCCGCCGTACTTGGAGAAGATAACAAGATCTCCAACTTTCAAGTCGACAGGTATGCGCTCGCCCTCCTCGCTAAAACGACCCGGGCCAACTGAAATAACCTCAGCCTCCTGGGGCTTTTCCTTTGCTGTGTCTGGGATAACCAGACCTGACGCAGTTACCTGCTCGGCCTCAAGCGGACGAACAACAACGCGATCTTCAAGTGGCTTAATAGAAACCGACACTGTTACCTCTTCTATGTCTAAAGTTTGTGAATTAGCAGACTCCCATCGAGAGTGCTAATGCAACTTTAGGTGCTATCAAGCACTTGGTCAAGGTCAGTGGCCGCTATCGACAGCGGTAGGTTTAATGAGTGCCCGATCTAGACGAAACAATTTTTGGACCTGAAGCCAAGCAATTGCTCGGCAAGTTAGGCTTCCTGGACGCAAAAGCGGACCTGCTCAAACTGACAACTGATCTTAGGAAGCAGGGACACGAGCCTCGACTGGTGGCACTGTGCATCTCCCAAGCAAAACTTCGCTCGCGAGCGGTGTCAAAATTTGGTTCGAGCCTTGCAAGCACAATGCTCTTCACCGAAGAGGGCCTCGAGCAAGCAACTCGGCAGCAAGTTGCCGCTTGGCATGCCCAAAAGTTCTTGACCCATGGAATCAAAACGGTCACGGATCTTGGTTGTGGCATCGGCGCAGACGCCCTGGCCTTCGCACAGGCAGGCCTTGAGGTAACCGCAATCGAAAAAGACGAGCTGACTGCCAACATCGCAAAATACAATTTGAATAACTATCCAATGGCTACGGTCTCGAATGCCGATGCTCTCGACATCGAACCTGAATCGCCATCATTCTGGCTTGACCCGGCAAGAAGAAAACTTAGTTCAAAAGCAGCGGGAAGAGTCATGCTCAAGCCCGAGGACTTTTCACCGAATCTAAACTTTGCCTTTGAAATCGGAGCAAGGCAGACGGCAGGCATAAAGCTTGCCGGTAGCCTGCCTCACGAATTGATTCCGGAAGACTGCGAAGCAAATTGGGTCTCCCACAACAATGAACTTGTTGAGACGGTGCTGTGGTTTGGTGAACTTGGCCAAAGCGGCAAGAGATCAGCCCTTATTTTGGCCGACACGATAACCGAGTATTCCGGAGACCTGATTCAGGCCCCGATAAGTGAAGTTGGAAAGTTTGTTTACGACCCCAACCCAGCACTTGTTAGGTCCCACCTACTTGGAGCGTTTGCTGTTGAAAATGGGCTCTGGGGCATCGCACCCTCAATCGCATACCTCAGTTCCGATAGTGAAATTAGTTCGCCTTGGCTCAGGGGGTTTGAGGTAGTGGAGTCCTTGCCGCTTGATGTCAAGAGGATTGCCAAGAGAATGAGCGAACTTGACATTGGAACACTTGAAATCAAAAAACGCGGAGTGGACATCACTCCTGAGCAGCTTCGACCAAAGTTGAAACTAAAAGGTAGAAACGCCGCCACCCTGATTCTCACCAGGGTGGGCGACGCTCGTAAAGCACTGGTCTGTCAGCCCCTCAGCTAACGACTAGCAACTGGTGACTAGTCGTCATGACCACGCATGCCACCGAATCCCCGATGCAATTCAAATAGATCCTGCCCGAAAGGCTGGTGGCCAAATGACCCTGGCTCTACAAAAGTCCTAACTGAAACTGCGAGTATTCCAAAAATAACCCACAATCCGATAGTCACATATCCGATGGTGACACCGGTAATTGCCAGCTTGCGACCGT